>Ga0233431_1003708_pt1 | contig 17687 bp, 24 predicted proteins | sample SI_118_April2016_FD_179867 | JGI IMG/M metagenome (GOLD analysis project Ga0233431, IMG submission 179867) | Seawater microbial communities from Saanich Inlet, British Columbia, Canada - SI_118_April2016_200_MG | ecosystem: Environmental > Aquatic > Marine > Inlet | place: Canada: British... | reverse complement strand
GACGACTTCAGAAATAACATCTGGGCAAACCGGTATGTCGCCGAGACCGGTTGGGGAACAGCAGAGCTGATCGAGACCGATAATGTAAGTGGTGCATATTCTCCCCAGCTAGCAATTGATCCCAGTGGTAATGCCATGGCAGTCTGGGAACAATATGACGGCTCCAGAAATAACATCTGGGCAAACCGGTATGTCGCCGGGACCGGTTGGGGAGCAGCAGAGCTGATCGAGACCGATGCAGGTAATGCGAATTATCCCCAGGTAGCAATTGATCCCAGTGGTAATGCTATGGCGGTATGGCGTCAATCTGACGGCACCAGATTAAACATCCTGGCAAACCGGTATCTCGACGGGACCGGTTGGGGAACGGCAGAGCTGATTAGGACCGATGCAGGTAGTGCGAATTATCCCCAAGTATCAATTGATCCCAGCGGTAAAACCATGGCGGTATGGTATCAATTTGACGGCACCAGATATAACATCTGGGCAAATATATTTAATTAAAAGAGCTGGGGGTTAAACCTTGAATAAGGTAAAACCTCTCTTGTAGCTAGTGGAGCGGCTATGACAGAAAGTGCAGGAACAGAGGAATCAAAATCGATTGATGGAGCTAACAATGAAATTATTTAGATGTTTTTTATTATTTTGGTCGTGTTTGATTATATCTACCGGAACCACATTATTTGCCGCTTCAGGTGATAGTGAGATCTTTTATGTCAAAGCGAATAGTTTAAATGTAAGATCGAAACCCAGCCTTAAAGCAAAGATAGTCGGCAAGTCATTTTTTGTCCTGATAGTATTTTGAGGAAACACAGTTACATAGCTGTCTCATCCGACGTATTAGGTAGGCTGGCCGCAATTTGAACAAACTTATTCTCAATTTGTAAGAAAGCGTCGACCACATCTGGGTCGAACAGTTGTCCTTTTTCTGCTAAGATTATTGATTTCGCCTTATCATGTGAAAAAGCAGGTTTATATATTCTTTTATTGATGAGAGCATCATAAACATCAGCGAGTGCCATCAATCTGGCAGATAAAGGTATTTCGTTTTCTTTTAATCCTCTTGGATAGCCCTTGCCGTTCCACTTTTCGTGATGGCTTCCAGCGATTTGTGCAGCAAGGTCCAAAAACGAATTAAAGCCTAGTTTTTCTGCTGCTTTTTTTAGTGTTATTTCACCATAGGTGGCGTGTTTTTTCATTATTTCAAATTCTTCGTCAGTCAGCTTACCGGGTTTTAATAAAATAGCATCCTGAATTCCGACTTTACCAATATCATGCAGCGGGGCCGATTTATATAACTGGTTTATAATATCGTCAGTCAAGTAACTACCAAATTTTGAATGGCTTTTCAAATGTTGAGCAAGTGCTTTTACATAAAGTCGGGTCCTCTCGATATGTTCACCCGTTTCTGGATCACGAACTTCAGCGAGCCCAGCCAGGCTAGTAATTGTAATATCCTGGGTTGTATGCAGTTCTTGAGTTCTTTTATTAACTAGATATTCCAAATGTTGATTTATCTCTTTGAGTTCCTCTTCGATTTTTCTGAGATGTGTGATATCACTTCCTGCAAAAATGGCAGATCTATCTTCTTTGAATGAGGTAATTAAATATCTGATTATTGTATCCCCAGCTTTAGTCTCTAAATCGTACTCTGTATTGTTGTTAAGGGATTGTTTAATTATTTCACAATAGTTAGAAGGCAAAATCTCATTTATCTCATTTTCGTCCAACTTCATCTGGTTAAGTAACGCATATACGGCAGGGTTTGAATAAATTATCTTGCCTGCCTGGTCAATTTTAATAATGGGATTTGGGTTAGTTTCCGGAAATTGGGCCAGTATTTTTTCTTGTCGGCGATATTCTTTATTTAAAAGTTCAATATGTTCTTTGTCGTAATGAGTTGAGCCAAAAGCCTGCAATGTAAACCATCCACAAAGTACAGGTAAAATACCAACAGCGATCCAAACAACCGGCCATATTTTGAATCCCAAGCCCAAAAGAAATACAGGTAATGTAAATGTAACAATTACAAAGGCTACTACAAATGGAGTCGCTGCAAAAAAGGCCCGATGATCACCATATTTTGACTTACTTATGGCATAACCTTTAATTACTTTGGACATGAACAATTCGCAATATGTGTAGTCTACCTGGTAGGTCTTGTTTTGCTTGTCATATTGCATGTCTGCACAGAACCTGTGATATCCGCTTTTGCCAAACATTTGAGCCGCGATTTCCCTTCTCTTCCATGTGTTGAACTGAGTGTCGACAATTGCCGCATCTGACCGGTAAGGTTTTGTATAAAGGTAGATAAGAATAGACTCGATTATCTGGTTACTTTCTAATTGTGTGTTCAATTTTAGAGATTGAATTTCATATCTTTCAAACATCAATGCGATTTTTTCAGTACCCGGGAATTCGTAATGATTCACTTCGGCCGTCCCCTTTAGAAGGGGATTACCCTTATTGTCTTTTTGCAACTCAATAGTGAGCCAATTAACTCTTTTTTCTCTAAGTTCCGGGAAAATATTTTTTTCTAAATGTTCGCTTAGCGGTGAAAAAATAAGAACAAAACCCTTATTAAACAAACTCAAAAAAACAAAAATGATTTTCCCCTTAATATACTGAATGAACATTTTTAGTTTTTCCCGGACGCCGAAAGGGATCTCTTCGACTTTTTCTTTGATTCGGATTTTTTGTGCGTCAACCGATTTTTGCTTTTGAGTCATATTTCTTTTTTGATAGTATTAGGTGTATTTTTGGTAAAATTAGTTCCGTCAAGTTAGAGGTTTGGCAGTCTTTACATTTGGAAGTCTCACCAGGTCATTCACCGAATCTAAACCCAATCCTGGACTACCTTTTTTCTCTTTTCCAGGTACTTGCGTAAAAGGATCAAAGCTTCTTTTAAGATATGCAGTAATAAAAGTAGGCAAAATAAATGTTTCAGTCGCATATTTATTACTATCTTCTCCATGTATGAAACTTTTCTACAAACCTTAGTAGTTTTTCAGGAGCATGAGCCCTTTTCCAGTTCCCGGCTGCATATTTATTAGCTTCTGCCAGTGTTGGGTATATATGGATAGTTCCCAGAATTTTATTCAAACCAATATTATTTTTCATTGCGGTTACAAATTCAATAATCAAATCGCCAGCATGAGTACCAACAATGGTAACTCCCAGTATTTTGTCCTTACCTGGTACCGTTAAGACTTTCACCAAGCCTTCAGCGGCACTGTCAGCGATGGCTCTATCCAATTCATCAATTCCATATGTTGTCACTTCATAAGGAATATTTTGTGCTTTGGCATCTTTTTCATTCAAACCGACACGGGCTACTTCAGGATCTGTAAATGTGCACCAGGGAATAACCCGATAATCAACTGCAAATTTCTTAAAAGGTTGAAATAAAGCATTTACAGATGCATACCAGGCTTGATGACCGGCCGTATGTGTGAATTGATAGGGACCTACTACATCACCACAAACAAAAATATTCGGATAATTAGTTCTTAAATATGGATCTGCTTCCACAGTTCCTCTTGGTGATAGCTCAATCCCCAGCTCCTCTAATCCAAAACCCTGTGTATTGGCACGTCTTCCCAGCGCAATTAAGACTTGATCAAAGGGCACTTTAACCTCTTTTCCGTCTTTTTCACAAATTAACGCGTATTTCCCATCTTCATTAATAAATTCTTTTGCTTTATGAGAAGTTAGCAATTCGATCCCTTCATTTTTAAACTTGTCGGAAGTGAACTTCACAACTTCATCCTCCTCTCGGATGAGAATTTGGGGCGCCATTTCAACAATTGTAACCTTCGAACCAAATCTGGCAAAACATTGGGCCAATTCACAACCTATAGGACCACCACCTAACACCAAAAATCTTTCCGGTAATTTCCTTAAATTCCAAATCGTATCACTGGTTAGATATTTGATTTTATCCAAACCAGGAAACGGAGGTACCAAGGGTCGACCACCTGTTGCGACGATTATGTTTTTAGTTGTAAGCGATTTACCATCAACCTCAACTGTATATGGATCTTTAATAAAAGCGGTTCCGGTAATACACTCAACGCCGAGTTGGGAATACCGATCAGTTGAGTCATGAGGAGCGACTTGGCTGATGACATCCTGAACCCGTTCCATAACTTTGCCAAAATTGAACTCAATTTTGGCTGAGTCAAACCCATAAGTTTTAGCATGCTTAGCATATGAGAGGATTTTGGCTGATTTAATTAATGCTTTACTAGGCACACACCCGGTATTCAAACAATCACCACCCATCTTGTGTTTCTCAATTAAAGCGACTTTAGCTTTTACAGCTGCGGCAATATAAGAAGACACCAATCCCGCTGAACCAGCACCAATCACCACCATATTATAGTCAAATTTTTTGGGTTTCCGATATTTTCTAAGCACCTTAGTAAACCTGATATAATCAATGATTTTCTTAGCGATCAGGGGGAATATCCCGATTAAACAAAAAGCACCAATGATTTCAATAGATAAAATATCACCCAATGTTTTAATGGTGGCTAATTGTGTACCGGCAAAAACATAAACAATCGTTCCGGCTAACATTCCAATTTGGCTAACCAAATAATACTTTAAGGTTTTAAATGGGGTTAAACCCATCAGCAAATTAATGAGGAAAAACGGAATTATCGGAATTAACCGCAGAGTAAATAAGTAAAAGGATCCTTCCTTTTCTATGCCATCATTTATGGTTTTTAATTGATGCCCAAATTTATTCTGAACGTAATCCCGAAACAAAAAACGTGAAGCTAGAAAAGCTAAGGTTGCGCCGATGGTACTGGCAAAAGAGATAACAATAACACCGGTTATCACACCAAATAAAGCGCCTCCTAATAATGTTAAAATGGCGGCCCCCGGCAAAGAAAGAGCCGTTACAACAATATAAACAATAAAATAGATTCCAAGTGTTACAATAGTATTTGCAGCATAATAATTTGTAAAATCTTGCTGCTGCTGCTTGATAGCATCCAAAGTCAGATACCGACCCAAATTAAAAATAAAAAAAGCGGCAATTAGCCCCATTACTGCTAAGATTAATACTAATTTTGAAAAAGTCTTTTTTTTCATGATTACTCTTTGTGTTAATGTTAATAGGATAGGAAATATTTCAATTATTTAAAATATCCAATTTTTCAAACCTTCGCCAGGACTGCTGTTTGGAGTGATATTTTTTTCGAACAGCCAAAAGATTTATAGTCACTACAACCGTTTAAAAATTGTTTATTAACAACTTGATAAATCTGGCGTTTCAATACTTCCATAATTTTAACCGATAATGTTTAATCAATTTATTGAAAAAAACGGGTTGGTATTTTTGATGGACAATAACAAGTTTAGTGATATTTGCTAAAGCTGACATGGTTTTTTTAATAAATAGCATTTTCCTGTTTAGGGTTTCTTTATCATCCAAAAGATTTATAGGCATGGGGGTAAACAGGTTAATTTCAAAGATCTTAAAATTTCCAGTTAAAATGTCATTTATGGAATCGGCTCTTAAACCGACCCTGGCAATTTTAAAATGTCCAATCTGGTTAAAGTGATTCCAGATACCCTGCTGTCTCTGTATTGGGATCTGCTGTGTGATATTATGGTATTGGGTATTGGAGTTACGAACACTACTTATTGGGTTGGTAATTTTCTGCTGATTTGACACCAGGGTTATTGTCAATACAGAAAATTTATCATCATTTTCTGTATCTCTAATATAAAAAACTTCGAATTCTTTTTTTCCTGGAGCAGCTTCCTGGACAAGATAACTTGTTTTCGTCTGACGCATATTTAAATGTCGATTTTCAAAATCAGATATATTATCAAAACGCCGAATTCCATAAGCGTTTTGCCCCCACTCAGGTTTATGAAAAACAGGGAATTTTTCTGGTTTTATTTCACCCTCATCACGATATTGCTTTAGTCTCCACTTATCTGGAATCAAAGCATCCAATTCCAATTTTGAAAATAGTCCTTTTTTCTCATTATAATAATCAATATTTAATTGGAAAAATAACCAAGGATTAATTCGGTTTTTAAGGCAATAAAAGATATACCAGAAAATTAAACTCAGTCGTAAAATCAAATCTTGATTTTCGGTAATTTTTTGGTAAAATTGAGACGACAGACGGTTCCAAACATCTAAATGATGCCACTTGCTCGATTTTATCTTACCAATCATATAGCCAGCCCCTTAATCGTGGTTATTTTTGCTTTTAATAAATGCTTCTCAGTTAAAATGATGTGATCAATAATTCTTTTGACATCTGATTCATTGATCACCTTTTTTAGCATTGGTTTTTTTGAGTTTCAAATAGTTAGTCGTGACCGTTACTATTTTCTTACTTTTTTTAACGACTAATAATTCCATATTTACTTTTGATAGCGACGTTGCCAGGCTTTTTCTAAAGCTGCTACCCAACTGGTATCAGGTTCTAAGAGAACTTTCTTTAACTCAATGGAGGATAGTGTTGCAACTCCTAACGGTAATTGTGAAAAGGCTTTTTTATCTTTTACAGATAGCTTATTCACATTCAAAACTGTCGGATCACCCCATATTTTTGGAATAGATTTTTTAAGTTGTGCTTCAGGTGACATCAGGAAATTTGCAAAAACCATAGCACCTTCTTTTGCATCAGAGTTAAATGGAATTGCTACAAAGTGTGTATTTCCGATGGTTCCCTGATCATGGATATAAGTTCTTATTGTTTCCGGTAATTCACCGCTAGCAATTGCATTACTGGCATCATTCGGATTAAAACTTAAAGAGATTAAAATCTCTCTATCATTTAATAACTGTTTCATTTCCGGAGCCCCACTGGTGAAAGCTTTGCCTTTACGCCACATAAAGGGGTGTAACTGGTCCAGGAATTTCCATAAAGGTGCAGTGGTTGCTTCGAAATTTGCATCTTTAACAGGATGATATAATGGATATTTTTTTTCGGCCATTTCTAATAAAACTTGTTTGAGAAAAGTGGTTCCATAAAAACTGGGAGGCGCAGGATAAGTAATTTTACCAGGATGTTTTTTTGCAAAAATCAGTAAATCTTTCATATTTTTAGGATAATTTGTCACTTGGGAGGCATCATACATAAATATAAGTTGTGCCATTCCCCAAGGGGCTTCCATATTTTCGACAGGTGTTGTAAAATCTGATAGTATGGTTGGCTTATTTTCAAAATCTACTAATTGATAATTGGGTAACTTTTGCAAAAATGGACCAAATAATAGATGGTTATCTTTTAAAGAACGAAAGTTTTCTCCATTAATCCATATTAAATCAACACTTCCTGCACTGTTTCTATTGACCGCTTTTTCTGCTATAATCCGACTAATGACATCACCAACATCTGTTACTTTCACATGTTTAATCGTTAATCCATATCGTTTTTTTACTTGCTTACCTGCCCAACGAATATAATCATTAATGGCTTCTGATCCTCCCCAGGCATTAAAGTAAACAGTTTGTCCTTTGGAACTATTTGTTATATTTTCCCATTCGTTGGCTTGTGCGTTGATACTTAGTAAAGCACCCAACAAAACGATCAGTATTTTATAAATTGTTTTCATTAAATCTCCTGTATTAGGTTGTTTAATTGAAGAATCGATAAAAAGAAAAAAGACACTTTTTAAAAGTTTCCTCCCGGAATATAGAGAATCAAATGTCTCCCGGTTTTAGAAGGTAGTCGCTGAATTATTAATTTTCTTACATTTATTTTTTAATTACACAAGGTAACCGTAGTTGGGATCGATACTTTTGGCCTCACAATATATATCTTTTTTTCCTATCTGTTCTAAGAATTTTGATCTTTTTCCTGGATAAAATCAGTCAACGATTGTTTATTTCTTTTCATTGGATTAAACTTAGGCGATTTTCCAGCAGCCGAATCAAATGATGTTGAACTTAACAAAAAGTAATTAATGAAATATTCCCTTTTGGATATACAAGATTGGGTAGAAGAATACGGAGATACGCTTTATCGTTTCGCATTGTCTAGGGTTTATGATGAAGTGTTAGCAGAAGACTTGGTTCAGACAACTTACTTAGCAGCAATAAATGGACTTAAGAATTTTGCAGGGGATTCTTCGCCTAAAACCTGGCTTTTTGGTATCTTAAAACATAAAATTATCGATCATTTTCGAAAGAAGAAATCTATATCTTTAGAGGAAATATCAAACTTAGATCATGTTTTTCATGCTAGTTTTGATGAAAAAGGACGATGGACAAAGGGCTATTTGCATTGGAATTTGGCACCAGATGAAATTTTAGAGAATAAAGAACTTAAAAAAGTTTTATGGTTATGTATCCAGGCATTGCCAGATAAGCTAAAATTAATATTTATTTCGCGGGAAGTTGAAGGAGACAGATCTGATTGTATTTGTGAGAAATATGATTTAACCCTCAGTAATTTTGGAGTTATAATGCATCGGCTACGCCATAAATTACGGGACTGTTTTTTTGAAAAAGGCGTATCCAGATAGTAATAAAAACCAATAACAATCGACTAAATAACAACCAAAGGAGATCTGTTTGATAAATAATAAAAGGCTAGAAAATGAAATGGATGCTGACCTGTAAAGAAACGTCCGAGATACTATCCCACTCACGCGATAGTAAACTTAATTGGATAAACAATCTCATGCTTATGATGCATCTTTCAATGTGTCGTCGTTGTCGTAAGTATAAAGAGCAGCTTAAAACCCTGTACCTGACTTATCAAAAGCTCAAAATAAATATAGAAAATGATCCGGAAATCCATTTATCAGATGAAGTAAAAGAAAAAATCAAAAAAGATTTGAATCAACACTCAAAACATTAGCATTCGCATAATATTTCCAGTTCTGTTGTAAACAAATTAAAAATCGGACCCAAATCTTTATAAAATAAGGTAAAACGAAAAGCCACTTCCTTAGCACTTTTTTCATCCATTTTTTTCCCTTAAAATGTTATTTTTAAGACAATCTCATAAGTCAACCCAGCTAATACAGCGCCTGTAAAACCAAAGAGTGCATATGCTATAAATACCTGGCGGCGAACTAAAGCATAAACAGCAGTCATAGCAGGGATGCTGCTGATTGCTCCTGCGACTATAAAAGCCATACCGGAACCGGCGGACATTCCTTGTTTCATAAGTCCAGCAACAATTGGTGGTGCTATATAAGAGTTTAAGTATGCGGGTATTCCCACAAAGGCACTAAGAATGATTGGGAGAAGACCTTTTCCTCCAACTACGCTTGAAATAGTCTCCGCTGGTATGTAATGAATCATAAGGCTCTCTAGGGTGTAAGCAAAAAGCATCCACTTTAATAAAAATAATGTGTTGTTCTTCAATTCAGTTCGAAACACGTTCATCCGCATTGTTTCTGACCAAAAATACCAAACTGGCTTTCTATCGGAAAGACCGGTTGTATCGCCACAACCTTTATCTGAACAACTATTATCATCATCACGTGTCCCACAAGATGCAACTTTGTGTGGTTTGAGAGGATTTTTAAAGTAACCTGCCGATTGGAAAATTTTAATCACAAATCCCCCCATTAATCCAATGGTAACGGCAACAACAGCTTTCGCTATAGCAAACTTCCATCCTAAGGCACCTGCAGTTATCATCAATGTCGGAGGATCTATTAAGGGAGAAGATAACCAAAATGCCATAATAGGTGCCAACGGTGTTCCAAGTGCGAGCAATCCGGCAATAAATGGAATTACTTCACAGGAACAGAATGGTGCTAATCCACCTAGTAGGGCAGCAAAAATAATCATCCGATTCTCACGCCCGTTAAAAGCAGAAGAAACTATTGTTTCTGCCCCAGATGCTTTAAGTACAGCTATGAGCATAATTGCAAACACAATATAGGGGGCAGTTGCTGCCAGATTTTCAAGTGTCAAGTTTGCTAGTGGTAAAAATTGATTAAAGTCCAAAAAAGCAATGACTGCAAAAATTACGGCCACAGTTATATAAACTTTGTCTATCCTCTTGAATACAGTTGTTATAATCGTTTCTTTTTTTTCATCAATCATACAATTACATTCGGTCATTTCAAAATCCTCTATTGGACTAGTTATATGGTTATTATAGGATAAAAAAACGCTTTTCTATTTTTCTTTTGCATCAACACAACACACGCTGAGAATATATTCTCCAAGTGTTTTAATATAGTCAAAATTCGCCACATTATTCACTTCTCGCCCCTGTTTTTCTTGTATAATCAAATCCGCATCGGCGAGATGTCGCAAATGATGAGCCAGTGTTGATGCCGGAATTTTGAGTTGACTTCCAATTTCACCGACAGTAAGACCGTTATCACCGGCTTTAACCAAAGATAATAATACAGACAAGCGAGCTTCTGATCCCACTGCAGCAAATCCCTGTACTGCGTTCTTTATAGATAACATATATGATCTCCTGAATCAGGATAATAAAACTATTTAACTAGTATTATAGTTGTATAAAATTGCTTGTCAATCACTTTTTAAGGAGTATGCGTATTCTAGAAAAATTCAGACCATTCTTCGTCCCTCTTTACCCATTTTCTAACCTAACCCATCTTCGCCAGCTTGGTTGTAATAAGTCAATAAATTCAATCTATTAAAAATTTGAAATTATTCATTCTGTCACTACGTTTCCATTTTTGTCGAAAACTGTTTTTTCCGTTTTAGCAGAAACGTGGAACATATCCATTGCTGCATAGATTTTTTTTGGTATGGGTTGGGAGTGCTATTCTTTCGTATATGAATTCGATTCCCATTTTGTTCTTTCATCACAGACGTGAGACGGACATGGTTATTTAAAATTTTACGGATGCTCTCCCAGTTCCAATCAACTCCTGCCTGCCTCAAGATATAGTAGATGGAATGCATGATATGATAGGCTAAGATGGTAATGAAGAGATGTGCATCTACCCGATGTTCCTTTTGATGATACACGGGACGCATTCCCAGTGTTGATTTCATGCTTCGAAAAGCATCTTCAATACGATTCAAGGTGATATAGTAAAATGAATTAGATTGGTATCGAATTAAATCGTTGGTTACAAATCCCCGCCCTCTGTTTTCAATCCAAGTCGGCGAAAAGAAAATCAAAGTATACAAAGATTTGGATTGGTTTGCGGTAAGCGTCGTAACAAAAGAGATAAATCGCCATACGTAATTGGGTACCGAATGCATAAACTAACTGCCATTATTGGGAAAAATATTGTGAATCGAACGTTTACATCACCGGCGCGCGGTTTAGCGTCCGGTGAATGTGTATGTTCTGCTATTTGTATTATTGATGATGTAACTCTAAATCAATTCTTTCGGAGAGGAATATTTTTAGAAGAGATTGGTAAGGCACGTCTCTTTTATTAGCCAGAATTTTCAATTCATTTATCATTGACTCAGGCAATCTAATTGAAATTTTGCGAGTTGAAGGTTTTAGATTAGGTAAACTAACTTCCTCTGCTTCAGACCAATCCACATACTCTGAAGAATCGTTTTTTTGCCAAAATTTCCTTTCTTCAGCTTCATTCTTGAATTTCGGAGTCTTTTTTATTGTTTTCATTTCTGATACCGTTCGATTTCGTAGGATGTCATATCTCGTGCTGAAATGACCCTGATTTTGTTGTTTCTTATAATAAAAACAGCAAACAATAACCGGTCCATATCTGTTCTACCAAGCGCATAATATCTATTTTCAGCAATAGAGTGCTTCTTGTCACGCTTTACAATTAGTGGTTTATTAAAAAACATCTGCTCACATTCACCAGTAGAGACATCATGCTTCTCCCAATTCTTGGAGATGTTGCCTTCATCCCAGTCAAATCCTATGCAACATGCGAGTATTTTTTTTAATTCTATCATGCTCGATGTATATCATGAATATATACATAAAGTCAATAATCTATGGATTTCTTGAGCAGAACGCTAGGAGACAGTTGGCCCTCCCAAGTTCCCCCTGTAAATACATGCTCTGTTCTTAGACCCCGCTCGTATCCAATATGCTTGCAGTGATGCACACAGGATAGATGCCTTCCAGAGCATTCAAGCTGTTGGCTAGACATTGATCAGGTGTGATTTGAGTTTAAACCCTCACTCACTGGGTAACAATAACCAATTTCAAGGTGATGGACGTCTATCCCAAAGTTTCGGATTTAGGTGAGCGCGAGAATGCTATTGTTGGGCTAAAGTGATAGTACTAGCTTTAAACCTTCTTCAAGTTGCTTTAATTGAATAGAAGTTAATTTTCCAATCCTCTCTGAAAGATACGATTTATCTATTGTCACTATTTGAGAGACGTTTGCTACTGAGTTTTTTGACAGACCAGTCTTTTTCTTTTTCAAAAGAATATTACCAGGAGCTTTAGCAAGTTTTAGATTGGAGGTAATGATCACTGAAATTACCGTTCTGATTTGACTTATATTGAAATTGTTTGATTGAGCTACAATTACGGGTCTTCTATACCCCGGCTCAGAGCCTGAAGGTTGTACTAGAGATGCCCACCAAATCTCACCCCGATGAATTACCATGATTCATCCTCAACACTATAGGATTGTATTTGAAGAATTTTGGAATCTATAATTGAATCCTCTTCACCATAGATCTTATTTAAAGCTTCGGTTATACGATTTCTTTGATGGCGCTGGAGATAATCACTTATAGCTTTGGTAAAAAGCTCGCTTCTCGAAATATTCAATTTTTTGGCTACTAATTCCGCTGCGTTAAATACTGAATCAGGTATTGATATTGCTGTTTTCATAGGAATTTCAGATATATGGGTTGCTAATAAAATAGTCAATATACCTACAGGGTATAACCATGGTTATACCCTGTCAACAATATTGTTCTATTAAGCCCAACGCTTACATCACCGGGCGTTGATGAGACTTTGATTCATGAATGATTTTACTAAGAGCTCTGAATCTTGCAAATCCCAGGCGAGTATGCTCCGCTGCATCTTTTTGTTCTACCTTTCTCTTCCTTCACGAACAATGTCCACAATTTCTTGAGTAGTGATTGTAGCTTTTTTAAGTCTCCGATCAAGCGTTAATAAAGGAATCGTAAATCTAATCGCACAATCTAAAAAATATGCATCATACGCATACATGTTGGTTTGGATTGCAAGAGAAATAGTATTGAAAAAGTTAGTTTCAATAAATCTTAATGGAATACTTTTAAAAATGGTTAATCCATTTTTTGCCTCGTCAAGACTTAACCTAATTTGTTTAAACATCGCTGAGAAAGCATTTCCAATTTCCCAAGCCATAACCACATAATTTGAGTTCACCGCGGCGATATGCGGTCCGGTTGATAAATTTGTTATGCCTGCGATAAGTCTGTTTTAATTTCTAAGCAAATATTTGATATTCTTTGGATTTTCCCCAACCCTCCTTACTGCATATGGCCACCAGTCTTCTCCATAAGGCAAGTACAGTCTCAATTTATACCCTTCATTGACAAGTTCTTTCTGGTAATCGGCCCGGACACCGAATAACATTTCGAATTCATATTCATTTTTTTGCCAGCCATTCTCTTTAGCTATTTCTATAATCTTATGAATCATTTGGTCATCATGCGTACCAAAAATAGGATAAAAACCAGATGCTTTAGCATCAAGTGCCAACATCAATTTTGATTGTTTTAAATAAGCATGATTAATTTCATTTTTTGAAGTAAGAGCAATTTTTTTGCTTTCTGAAAATGCTCCTTTTACAAGTCTTACAACGCCACCATGTTTAATTATTTTTTGTAGATCTCTTTCTGTTCGGTGCATATAAGCTTGCAAGGTCAAGGCTACAGGGAGATCTTTTTCGAACAATTGAAAGTAGTAATTAATAGTATTATCGCAAACAGTCGCATCTTCCATGTCAATCATTAAGAAACATTTATTCTCATTCTTATGCTTCAGAGTAGTATCTGTTTTAATGTTTTCTGCAAGTCTTTTTAGATTTGAAAAACATATTGATTTGTCAATATGCAACCCTACTTGTGTTGGATCAATTGAAATATGTATATCCAAATGTTCTTTCGATAATTTACTTGAGATTTTTATCAGTGACTCAACAGTTTTATTAACCACTTCCAGATTGCTTACATACTCTCCCAAATAAAACAAAGATGCATGCATATTAGCTTTCTTGAGGTTCAAACTTGTTACTAAGGCTTTTTCTTCGTCTCTTCCACCGATAAACTTTGTCGCCAACTGATTAATTTTTTTTTTGGATTGAAAATACGCTTTTACTTTTTCATTTCTTGCTAAATGAATCATTAGTTTTTGCCACATATTTTATTACTCCTTTTATTTTGTGTACACATAACACCGGCAAAAGTGGTTTTATTCATAGCGAGGTACGAGCGGCGGGTAAAATCCATCTTAATGTACTTGTTCAGATTGTGGTTCGCTGTGCTCACACAATCTAACCTTATTCGTTCGACGATATAATTTGAGATAGTTATAAGTGTGATAATTCTGGTTGTTCCGCATGAGCTTGAGGAATATGAACTTTTACTTCTTTTTCTATTAACAATCCCACTTTATTTCTTATCTCTTTCATATTATATCGTACTTGTAAATTTAGCCAAAATTCGGGTTCAATATTGAAATACCTACCAAGCCTTAAAGCGGTATCTGCAGTAATTTCTCTTTTACCGTTAATAATCTGACTAATTCTATTTGGAGGTACGTTCAGGTCTTTTGCTAGCTGAATTTGCGAAATCTCCAGTGGTTTCAAAAATTCTTCCAGAAGAATTTCTCCTGGTGTGATTGGAGTTAGTTTTTTTACCATGAGTAACACCTCATCATTAATGGTAATCTACAATTTCAACGTCGTAAGTATCTTCATTTCTCCAAGTAAAACAAATACGCCATTGGTTGTTTATACGGATGCTATGCTGACCGGTGCGATCACCCTTTAATTGTTCAAGTCTATTACCCGGAGAAACCCTCAAACTATTTAAGGAAACGGCAGCATTTAGTATTTCAAGCTTTATTCTTGCAGGCCTTAAAATAGCACTGAATTTTTTTACATTTATGTCATTAAAGAGTTTTTCTGTATCATTACACTTAAATTCTTTTATCATAAATACATCATATGACGAGTTACGTATGACGTCAATAGTATTTTTCAGTGAGTATTGTGTACTGTCAACGCAATGTTCAGCGGAGAGCCCAGAGGGAGGAGCAACCGGCGGGGTCTTCCGCTGTAGTAACTTGCTACGATTTATAATTTGAAATAATACTATTTCAATATCCATCCCGTTTTGATTTCTTTACTTGCATCAAATTCTCTAAAGTAAGGTTTGATATCGATAACTGGCGTTCCATCTAGAATATCCAAGTCAGAAATCATTAATTGATTTTCTTGAACTTTATCAAGTTGAACCACTGAAAAACCAATTGGATTTGGCCTTCTTGGGATCTTGTAGCGAATAGTCCACGAACCATGGTTTCCTCAGATGGAATAACTGTTAATTTGTACTCCGAAATTTTATGAAAATGGCATAAAAGAATAATATGTGAAAATCCATCTAGATCTCTCAGTCCTTCTTGAAATTCAGGATAGACATCAACAATTCCGTTTACTCCTTTTGATTTGGAAGGTTGATTTGGAATTCCTTTTAATTCTTTAAATGGAGTTCGGACTATCCCTATAGGTTTATATTCAATTTTCAAAGTTTCCTTTTTTGTGCATAACGCATTGATCAGCGGGCGGTGTTGGGAAGTGATGTTATAGAATACGTTTAATAAAACCATCTAACCTCGCAAGTCCCGTGCGTGTATACGCTCCGCTGAATCCGTTTGTTCGACTTTTGGCAATTTTAATTTTTCTTTTAATCGGTCCCCACCCAAAGCAATACACAGTTTTCTTAATTCACTTGTTTTTTTTAGTCGCATTGTAATTGCATTTGGACTCATGTCAGTCTTCATCGATGATACTCTTTAAATTGTTAATATCGTCTTGATCTTGGCCACTTAATCTCATTGATTTCAATTTGATTAACCCCCTTGGTGAGACAACTGGTAAATCACCTTGATCCCAAATCAATATTTGCTTTGTCTCCCAAACTTCTTTAATTTCTGATGTCAATAATAACATATCAAGCATTAATACGTCACTTAAACCTGGAATAATTTTCGTTAACCGATGTATTTGTATGGCATCATTGCTGAATCTCATTAATCCCGCATCAAAAGCAAATCCCAATTTTTTAGCGATACTTTTAGCTTTTTCTAATGTTTCAGGTTCAATAAGAATATCAATATCAAGTGTTGCTCTTGGGAATGCATACACAGCCATTGCAAGTCCACCGCAAAGAGCATACTCAATTTTTTCTTTTTTAAACTCTTTCACGAGTTGAGAAAATTCTTCAAATAATTCCATAGTACTTTTTTGTCGAACGCTAGTTTCAGCCGCAGCACCCAGAGTGAAGAACGAGCGGCGGGGGCTATCGATCTGTAAACATTTGTTAGCTTATTTCTGCGATTGCCTCAGATATTACCGTGTCTTTTACACCATGTTTTTTGAGACTATCTACAAAACGTTTAAGATTGGAAGAATCAAGTTTTTTGAGATCTTGTCTTAGCCCTTGTCCTACATACGCACGAATCAATGGTTGGTAACCTGAAAAACCTAAAGCAGGTGCAATACTTTTAAGATCTTGGACAACATCTTCAGGAATTCTTAAAGTTATTGATGTCATAGTTCTATCTTTTTTAAGTCTCTTTTTAATATCACTGCTTTTCATACTGCCTCCTTTCTTTGCTAGTTGCTCGTCGTGCAGATATTATTCTGAAAATATCATGGTCCCGTTCTGTATAGACAACTAATAACACCTGCCAGATCTCAGTCATTCCGATGATTTTATCCCTCATTTCTGATTCCACTATTTCTGAATCAACAGATTTGACAAATGGATCTAAAAATACTTCACATGCTTCCTCGAAATTAATGCCATGATTTTGTAAGTTTAATAGTGCCTTTTTATCGTTCCACTCAAAACAAACACCCTGCAATTCAAATTCTATTTTCATGGTATAATTTTAGAATAACGTATTTACAATGTCAATACGTTTTAGATTATGATTTTGGAGGTGCAAGCAGGAAATCAATATGTGTTTCATAAAGCTAACACCAGCATAACTGGACACCCAGCACAGCTGAGTGTTCCGAGTTAATGCCCACGTTATGAGTAATCATTTTTGAAAGACTGTAATTACCAAACATACTCCAACGCATTGTGTGGCTCATCCGGTAGTGAAATTTTTATGATATCATTTGGCTTAACCTTTCCCCCAATTAAAACAATCCCCATTACGCCAGCTTTACGATCAGTTTTCCCATGCTCATCTTTGCTTACAACTGTTTTAAGCAGACCTTTTTGAAATTTATCAATTTGATGACATGGGTTTCGTAGTGCAGTTAGCTCCACGATAGCACTTTCACCAATGTACAATTTGCTACCTACAGGCAGATTGAGAAGGTCTATTCCCTTGGTTGTGATATTTTCACCCAACTGTCCTGGTCCAACAGAAAAGCCTTCTTCACTTAACTCGCTAAAAAGCTCAGCTTGTATCAAATGAACTTGACGAATATTTGGTCTAGATGAGTCTTTTTTTACTAAGAAGAGATGTTGAACCGTTTTACCGGCATGGGCATCTCCTTCAACCCCTATACCCTTAATTAGG
>Ga0233431_1003704_pt1 | contig 17692 bp, 18 predicted proteins | sample SI_118_April2016_FD_179867 | JGI IMG/M metagenome (GOLD analysis project Ga0233431, IMG submission 179867) | Seawater microbial communities from Saanich Inlet, British Columbia, Canada - SI_118_April2016_200_MG | ecosystem: Environmental > Aquatic > Marine > Inlet | place: Canada: British... | reverse complement strand
AGATAACAGCCGTATGCAGGAAATATAATATGGCAGTCATCGAAGACGCTGCCGAAGCCCTTGGCTCCTTCGTCGGCAGTCGTCATGTCGGTACTTTCGGTAAGCTTTCCGTGTTCAGCTTTAATGGTAACAAAATCATCACCACCGGAGGTGGTGGAATGATTGCCACTGACGATGAAGCGTTGGCCTTACGTGCCAAACACCTGACCACCACAGCAAAGCTTCCGCATAAATGGGAGTACAGCCATGATGAAATAGGATACAATTATCGTCTGCCGAATCTAAATGCTGCGCTTGGTTGTGCGCAATTGGAGCAGTTGCCTGGTATGCTTAAGAATAAACGTGTCGTAGCACAAAAATATCAGGATTTTTTCTCCGGATATGATGGCGTTGATTTTGTAGCTGAAAAAGAAGGGAATCGTTCCAATTACTGGCTGAATGTAGTTATATTATCCAATAAGAGGTCGCAGAAAGCTTTTCTGGAAGCAACAAATGAAGCTGGGGTCATAACTAGGCCTGCCTGGGTGCTAATGACAGATCTCCCCATGTTTGAAAAATGCCAGAGAGGTAACCTGGAAAATTGTTCTTGGTTGGGAAACCGAATAGTTAATATTCCAAGTAGTGCTGTTAGAGAGAATATTGCATGAAGGTTCTTTTCTTGGCAAAAGAAAAACCTTTTACCAAAGATGTTGCAGATCTTATCACACAGCATTTCTTAGATGCTGATATAATAATTGGACAAGCCGATCTTGAATTCCCGACAAAACTTCTTAAACAAGAATTCGACTACACGATTTCTTATCTTTCTCCATGGATTGTTCCCAAGAAGGTTTTACAAAATACAAAAATTGCCGCAATTAATTTTCACCCTGGACCACCAGAATATCCGGGGATTGGGTGTACAAATTTTGCAATATACAATCAGGAAAAGAAATTTGGTATAACAGTTCACTACATGCACGAAAAAGTGGACACCGGCACGATAATTCAGGTTAAGCGGTTTCCTTTATTTGAAAAAGACACGGTTTGGTCTCTTTCTCAAAGATGTTATGCTTATATCTATACCACTTTTGTTGGGCTTTTTAAGCTCATGCTCTGCGCGGAACCGTTTCCTGTTTCAGACGAAAAATGGAGAAGAAAAGCCTATACTCGAGTGGAGCTTAATGAGCTTTGCCGGATTACTTCTGATATGACTTCGAGAGAGATACAAAGACGCATAAAAGCCACCACTTTTCCGAATATGCCTGGAGCGTTTGTTGAAATCGGCGGTGAAAAATTTGAATACAGGGACGTAGAGAATTAATGAAGAAACCTGTTTATATTATTGCCGAAGCGGGCGTCAATCATAACGGCGACATAAACATTGCAGAAAAAATGATTGATGTTGCAAGCGCATCCGGTGCTGACGCCATAAAGTTTCAGACTTTTAAGGCAGAACATCTTGCTTCAAAAAACTCAACAAAGGCCGAGTATCAAAAAAACACTACTGATGGTTCCGAATCTCAATTAGAAATGCTGCGCAAACTGGAACTGGACAAGAATGCTCATGAAAAATTAGTAAAATATTGCTGGAGGAAAAAGATTTGTTTTCTGTCAACGCCTTTTGACCTTTATAGTATTGATTTATTGGTAGCTTTAGGATTGCAAACTCTTAAAATTCCCTCAGGGGAAATCACCAACCTCCCATATTTGCGTAAGATCTCCGGCTTGAAAAAGAAAATTATCTTGTCCACTGGCATGGCTATAATGGAGGAAATAGCTGCTGCAATCAATGTGTTGCTGGCCGGCGGAACATTGCCTCGTGATCTTTCGGTTCTTCACTGTAATACTGAGTACCCCACACCCTTTGAGGATGCAAACCTGACGGCCATGCAGACAATCCAAAAGGCATTTCCTGAAGTGTCAGTCGGTTATTCAGATCACACTCCTGGGTTTGAAGCCTCCATTGCTGCGGTTGCCTTGGGGGCGGAAGTCATTGAAAAGCATTTCACTTTAGACAAGAACATGAAGGGCCCTGACCACAAAGCCTCTCTTGAACCTTTGGAGTTGCAGAAAATGATTTCTGCAATCAGAAACGTCGAAAAAGCTTTGGGGGACGGGGTTAAAAAACCTTCCCCCTCTGAAATGAAAAATAGATCGGTTGCCAGGAAAAGCATCGTGGCAACGATGGCCATTAGAGAGGGGGATTTATTAACTGAAAGTAATGTTACCACCAAGCGACCAGGTACTGGAATAAGCCCCATGCGGTGGGATGAAATTGTGGGAACTAGAGCGATTAAAGACTATCAACCGGATGACTTGATATGATCCGGAAAGTCTGTGTTGTTACTGGGACAAGGGCTGAATATGGTCTCTTAAAGGGTTTGATGGGGAGGATCAAAAAAGATCCCGACATGACAGTGCAGATTATTGCAACATGTATGCATTTGTCTCCTGAGTTCGGACTGACATACCAAGAGATCGAGCGGGGAGGATTTGTCATTGACAAAAAAGTGGAGATACTACTTTCCTCGGATACACCAACTGGTATCTGTAAGTCAATGGGGCTGGCCATGATCGGTTTTGGAGAGGCATTTTTGGAGTTGAAACCAGATCTTCTTGTTTTGTTGGGTGACCGATTCGAAACCTTCTGCGCTGCAGCCGCTGCCGCCGTTTCGAGAATACCCATTGCCCATATCCATGGTGGGGAACTGACCCAAGGCGCTATGGATGACGCTTTCCGCCACGCAATAACCAAAATGAGTCATCTCCATTTTACGAGTGCTGAAGAATACAAAAAAAGGGTGATTCAACTTGGTGAAAATCCTGAGCATGTTTTTAACGTCGGTGCATTAGGTGTTGAGAATATACGAAAGTTACGACTGCTGACACGCCCTGAGCTTGAGAAGGATATCGCATTTACGTTAAACGCTCCCTGTATATTGGTGACCTTCCATCCGGTAACCCTTGAGAAAAATACAGCAAGAGAGCAGTTTCAGGAACTTCTTGATGCCTTAGACGAACTACCTGGTTTGCAGATTATATTTACCAAGGCAAACGCCGATACGGATGGGAGAGTCATCAATGCTTTAATTGACGAGTATGTTGCGAAAAACGAGGCCAATGCCTTCGCATTTATTTCAATGGGGCAGGTGAGATATTTGAGCAGCATGCAATACGTCGATGCTGTAGTCGGTAATTCCTCAAGCGGTATTATTGAGGCTCCCTGCTTCACTGTGCCAACGGTGAATATTGGCGACCGGCAGAAGGGAAGAGTGTGTTCAGCAAGTATTATTAATTGTGAACCTGCAAGGGAATCAGTTCTAAAGGCCTTGCAGAAAGCCCTGTCTCCCAACTTCAAGAATAGCCTGAGAGGCATGGTACATCCCTATGAGAAAGAAAATAGCGCCGAAAGTATTATGGATATCATTAGAAAATGGGATTTATCCAAAACAATTAAAAAGGAATTTTTCGATTTACAATGCCTTTAGCTGTAAGAATTATTCCCCGCTTGGACATCAAGGGCCCCAATCTTGTGAAAGGCATTCAGCTCGAGGGTTTGAGGGTTCTTGGAAAACCCGAGCAATTTGCCAGATATTACTATGAAACTGGTGCTGACGAGCTTATTTACCAGGATGTTGTTGCCAGCCTCTATGGCAGAAATAGCCTAAATGGAATTATTGCCAAAACTGCGAAGGAGGTTTTCATTCCTTTAACCGTAGGAGGCGGGTTGCGAACCCTGGAGGATATTAGAGGTGTTTTAAGGAGCGGCGCCGATAAAGTGGCCATAAATACTGCTGGTATAAAAAATCCTGATTTTATTTCAAAGGCATCCCTGGAATTTGGCTCATCAACAATTGTTGTTAGCATAGAAGCAATAAAACAACCGGATGGCCGTTATTTTGCCTTCACAGATAATGGCCGTAATTTTACTGGGCTTGATGCTGTCGAGTGGGCCAAAAGGTCTGAGGAGTTGGGGGCTGGTGAAATCTTATTGACCTCAGTTGATCGGGAAGGTGGCGGAACCGGCTTTGAACTGGATCTGATTTCCCATGTGTCCAGCGCCGTTTCGATCCCTGTTATTGTACACGGAGGGGCAGGCCAATTGCATCACATTTCTGATTTGCTTTCTATCCCTTTTATCAATTCAGTTTCTTTGGCATCAATGATTCATTATGACTTTATCGAGAAGGAAAAGAACCTTGACGGATATGAAGAGGGTAATATTGATTATTTGAAAAACCGAAGACCGCCATCCCATTTTGAAACAGTCTCTATCCATAGGCTAAAGGAATACCTGAATGGCAGTAATGTTCATTGCCGAACAACCTTTTGATACCCTCTGCAGGTTTTACAACAAGAATGATCGCAATTGTTGACTATCAAATGAGCAACCTCTTCAGTGTTAAAAATGCGCTGGATTTTTTGCAAATTGAGTCTGAGATTACTTTTGACCCAACCAGAATAGCAGCGGCTGATGGCATGATCCTGCCTGGTGTGGGAGCTTTTCCTGAAGCGATGAGGCATCTTCAGGAGTTGGACTTGGTGCAGCCGATTATTGATTTTATTAAGGCAGGCAAGCCATTCATGGGTATCTGCCTTGGTTTCCAGTTGCTTTTTTCAGAAAGTGAAGAGTTTGGCGTAACGAGAGGATTAAATGTAATTCAAGGGAAGGTAAAATGCCTTGCTGGATGTGGATCAATCAGGGTCGTGCCACACGTAGGCTGGAATAGTATTGAGAAGACGCAATTTACTGGTTCTGAAGCCGAAAATAACCCGCTTTCTTGTGTCCGTGATAAGGCATTCATGTATTTTGTTCATTCTTTCTATGTGGAGCCAATAGATCCACTGAACGTTATGTCAATGACAACATACGAGGATTTTTCATTCTGTTCATCGGTATTTCAGGAAAACATATTTGCCTGCCAATTTCACCCTGAGAAAAGTGGTCCGGCGGGTCTTAAACTGCTAAACGGTTACTTTTCAAAGCTAGGAGGAAAACACAGTGGTATTTAAGCGCGGAAACATGGAAAGACAGGTCCCAAATCTTCCTCAGGAAGTCAAATGGTGTAAAAGATGTGTCATATCAAACCAGCGGCCCAGAATTATTTTCGATGAGGATGGAGTCTGTTCAGGGTGCCATTATTCGGATTACAAGCGGCAAGAGATAAACTGGGAGGAAAGGGAAGCGGAGCTACTGGAACTTTTGGCCAAACACCGGAGAAACGATGGTTACTGGGATGTCATTGTGCCGAGCAGCGGTGGAAAAGATTCCGGATATGTGGCTCATCAACTGAAATACAAATATGGGATGAACCCGCTGACTGTTACATGGAGTCCCTTGAAATACACCGATATCGGGCACAAGAATTTTCAGTCTTTGATTGACGCTGGGCTCACAAACTTACTCTGTTCCCCAAACGGCAAGCTGCAGCGGAAACTTGCCAGGCTGTGCTTTGAGGAGTTGGGCGATGCTTTTCATGTTTTTGTTCTCGGACAGATCAGTTATCCCTTTCATCTTGCCCTGAAGCTTGGGGTAAAACTTGTCTTTTTTGGTGAAAACGGCGAGGCGGAATACGCCGGTGATCCTGAATACGCGGACAAACCGTATAAGCCTGCCGAGGAATGGGTGAACCAGCATTTTAAGGGGGTGACCTTTAAGGAGCTTGTTGAGTATGGTTTGAAAAACAAGGACTATTTCAGTGAGGAGGATTTTTCCAGGGCTGATTTGCTCTATTATGAGCCGCCATCTATTGAAGAGTTACACCGAGCAGGTATCCTGGGCAAGCATTTCTTTTCCTATTATCACACATGGACTCCGCAGGAGAACTTTTACTACTGTGTTGAAAATACAGGATTTAAGGCTAACCCTGAACGTTCAGAGGGAACATATTCCAAATATGCCAGCCTGGATGACCGCATGGACGGTTTCCACTACTATATGCGATATATCAAGTTTGGACTCGGCAGATGTGTTGAAGACGCGGCACACGAAATCAGGGACGGTCATATTGCGCGGGAAGAGGGCATTGCCTTGATGAAAAAGTATGAGGGGGAATTCCCAGCAAAATATTTCAATGAATTTTTGGAGTATCTCGATATTTCTGAAAGCCATTTCTGGGAAGTCGTGGATAGCTGGCGTCTGCCACATCTTTGGAGCAAAAAGGATGGAGAATGGCAATTGAAAAGTCCTGTAAAATAGTAGTGATTACAGGAATGACTCTTTGAATCACTGTACTGGGACTATTTTATGAATTGAGTGATCGATATAAAATGACGAAAGGTGATGAAGTCTACAAACAAGCACACGCCCGTCATCTATTGACAGCCGGGTTCCTTTCCGCTTTGCAGAGTAACTGTACGCCCGAGATGGCCATGAAAATCGCCGAGGAGGCTTTTGCCCGGTTCATGATCATAAATTATGAATCAATTCTTGCCGGGACACGCCCAGGCAGTCAGGAGCGTTTTGATAGGTTCAGGGCTAATTATGAAAAGGCAGCCGCTGTTAAAGGTTATATATCGATTGTCACTTCTGAGCCATCCATGCTGGCCGTTCGTTTTTCCCGCTGCCCATTTTACGAAGTAATGCATGATGAGGGGGTGGGAGAGTTTGCTCCTGCCTTTTGTCTCTCCGATTATGCCTTTACGCAAAAAGTCTTGAAGGGTGTGAAATTTTCACGTGAGAATGAAATAACCAAGGGTGACTCATTTTGTGATCATAAATGGCGCTTTGGTCCTGCATAGGTTACGTTAAGCCAGCAGTTTCGCTGATGCGAACCCCTCTTTTCCAGCAGGGAGGTCTGCCTTTTTCTTCAGGGGTGCTGGTTCCCATTATAGAAAGGATGATTCAACAAAAGTGAATATACAAAACGTGTTGCGAAATAAAACCGAATCCATAGCACCAAAAATTGTTCGACAGAAGCATTTAGCTGAGAAAATTGTAATAGTTGACGGGCTACCCGGCTGTGGAAAAACACTGTTTTCTCCCATCGTAGCTGCCTTGGACAGGGTGGAACTACTCAATTATGCATTTGAAATAGAATTTCTTTGCAGACTTTTCTACTTGAACAAAATTGAAGAAGATGCAGCCATTGCAATGGTCAGGATGCTGACGGATCATAAACTTTACCAGACTATGATGGGCAGAGAAACCAATTTCCGTTACTCTGATTTGTCAAGCGTATTTAAAGATGCAAACCCCTGGAGGTATTTCAAGAGGATTTTTCGTGAAGGAGATATGGCTATTCCGGAAAGAATTAAAAAGGAAAGGCCGATACTTAATTTGACGACACATGATCTGCTGTCTGTAAGTAAACCTGTCTTTACAGGTTTGGCAGAAAGGTTAGTCTTTATCGAAGTAATCAGGCATCCTTTATATATGATTATACAGCAATCGCTGAATATGGAAAGGCTACTGGATAATCCAAGGGACATTCAAATTTATGTGGAATACAAAAGCCATCAATTGCCTTACTTTGCGCATGGCTGGGAGGAACTATTTTTTTCTTCAAACTCAATTGAAAAAACTATTTATACCATAGAAAGAATGACTCACCTTACAAACGATTTGAAGGAAAGCTTGTCTGACAAATATCTCAGCAGAATAATTACTATTCCTTTCGAAAACTTTGTGCTTGATCCACAACCTTATATGAAGCGAATTGAAGATCTTCTTAAAACAAATATAACATCAAAAACGCGCAAAGTAATCAAGAAGCAAAATGTGCCTAGGTGTAAAATTTCCGATGGAATCCCATTGGCAATATATAAGCGTTGTGGTTGGCAACCTCCCGAAAAAGGACTTAGTGAAAAACAGGAACTCGAGAAAAGAAGGCAGTATGCCATTGCGCAGGGTGCAGGGAAGGATGCCATGTTGGTATTGGATGAAATTTGTGCAGAATATGAAAGGAAATGCACTGGTAACATTTTTTAGGTGCAAAAATTGAGTTACTCGTGAACATCTTACAAAATATGTTTGTGGCCATATTTTATGGACTTAGTGTAATAATTGTGTCTGCGTACAAAAATTTTTTGAAAAAGTAGTTTAAGTTCCAAATCAAGACCCTGAGCTGAAACTAAATCCTGACAGCAAATAAATGGAGAATGAAGATGCTTGAATTAATACAACCCAGGAAAATCGCGGAAAGTAAACATAGAAAAATTCTGGCCGAGGCAGGCGTTTTGGGTGGCTGGAATTATGCCCTGGATCATGCTTGGTTTATGAAAAGGTAGATAAATATGTTAGTGAGCACCCAGAGGATTATTTAGTCATTCTTTATCGATGAGATTGAAGCGCAATACAAAGAAAATCATTTTGAACTCTATGATAAATACAAAAAGTGGTATGGCACGGATGAAATCCCCTTTATTGTTGCTGGAGCGGAAAAGATAAAATGAGTATTACGGCGTTGCTTCCCATGAAAGGCCACTCTGAACGGGTCTCGAACAAAAATATACGTTTATTTAACGGTGAGCCGCTTTTTTATCTGGTTGCAAAAACCTTGCAGGAATCTTCTCTCGTTAAGTCGATCATAATCAACACCGACAGCAAAAAAATCGCTGATGATGCCATGGGGAATTTTTCCAAGGTGAGGGTGTTGGAGCGCCCATTGGCTTTGTGCGGAGATTCAATTCCCATGAATAGTATCATCGCCCATGATCTTTCAGTATGCGATGGGGAATATTTTCTACAGACCCACAGCACAAATCCTCTTTTGAAAGTCGAAACCATTGACAGGGCCATTACACTCTTTTTTTCTTCCCTTGACCAATATGATTCACTTTTTTCGGTGACCAGGCTCCGAACAAGGCTTTACTGGGAATCAGGCAAACCGGTTAATCACAACCCACAGGAACTTTTGCGGACCCAGGACTTGCCGCCTTTGTTTGAGGAGAACTCAAATGTATATATTTTTTCCAAGGAATCCTTTGCGGCTGCCGGGAATAATCGAATTGGACGAAAACCTCAAATGTTTGTCATGGACAAGCTGGAAGCCTTGGATATAGATGAAGAAGATGATTTTATTCTGGCGGAGACATTATACCGAACACAGGGATGGGTTAAAGAAGGATAAATGAATATCAAGCAGCAGCTCGCGAACAAGCAACTCTGTATCGGTTCCTGGGTTAATTCAGCGAGTCCGATTGTTGCGGAACTTATGTCTTCCGCAGGTTTTGACTTTCTCACTGTGGACGCGGAACATTCGGCAGTTGACCTGGCCAGGACACAGGTATTGTTCCAAGCAATAAAGTCCGGTAATCCGGGCTGCGTGCCGATTGTCCGCCTTGCCGGCAACATTTACTCGGAAACAAAACGGTACATGGATGCAGGTGCTGTTGGTGTAATTGCACCGTTCATCAACACTGCTGAACAGGCAAGGGAGCTGGTTCGGGCCGTTAAATATCCACCTGAGGGAATGCGGGGTGTGGGTTTCTGCAGGGCAAACGGATACGGAGCAAGGTTGGATGAAGATGTGGCTGCTTCGAACAGTGAATCATTCATCTGTGTTCAGATCGAACATGTTCGCGCAGTGGAAAATATCAATGAAATTCTCGCAGTTCCAGGCATTGACGCTGTTTTTATCGGACCGTATGATTTGAGTGCATCCATGGGGATCACCGGCCAATTCGATCACCCTGATTATGAGGCAGCCACCCAGACGGTTCTCAAGGCCTGCCAGTCTCATGCAGTAACTCCGGGGATTCACGTGGTGCAGCCCGACGTTAGTGATGTAGAGAAAAGATATCGTGAGGGATATCGATTCATAGCTTACAGCCTGGATATAACAATGCTGTTGACTTCCTGCCGGAAAGGCCTTGAGGAAATACAAAAATTGAAAAGGAAAGAGTAGCGTACCCAATGGAAACAATTTTAATCACCACATCATCTTTTGACAAAGCTAATACCGGCCTGGTAGGCCTTTTGGAATCCAGAGGCTATCGTGTCGTCCTAAACCCCTTTGGCAGAAAACTCTCTGAGGATGAAGTCCTCAAGTTGGTTGTGGATCATCAACCTGTTGGAATGATTGCCGGGGTGGAACCGTTGACGGATAAGGTCCTTGCACTGGCAGAAAAGCTTAAGGTTATTTCCCGTTGCGGTATCGGCCTTGATTCCGTGGATCTGGATGCGGCAAAAGAACTGAACATTACGGTTACTAACACACCGGATGCACCGACTATGGCTGTTGCAGAGCTTACATTGGGCATGATCCTTTCCTTGTTGCGTAGCATTCACTTATCGGATTCTTCAATTCGGGAAGGTAATTGGTTGCGGCCGACAGGAAACTTATTACACAAAAAATGTGTCGGTATAATTGGTTGCGGAAGAATCGGTTCTCGTCTTGCTCACCTGCTCGGCCCTTTTGAATGCCGCGTTCTCGGTTGCGATATTGTTTGCGGGGAGGACGAGTGCAATTATGAGCCTAAGGGCCTTGATACCATTTTTACTGAAGCCGACATCATTACATTGCATATCCCTTACTCTGCCGAGAACCATCATTTTATCAACGCCGAACGTATCAACATGATGAAAAATAAATGCATAATCGTTAATACCGCCAGAGGCGGCCTGATAGACGAGGATGCCCTTTATGAGGCTTTGAAAGATTCTAGGCTTGGCGGCGCTGCCTTAGACTCTTTTGAAGAGGAACCATACCGGGGAGCCCTGAAAACAATTAATAATGTATTGCTGACGGCCCATATCGGTTCGTATGCTCAAGAGGGTCGTATAATGATGGAGAGTCAGGCGGTAAATAATCTCATTGAGGCCCTATGAAACAAAGGCGCGTGGGATAAAAAAGGTAATTGTTTTTGGCGGTTTCGGAGGAGTAACTATTGAAATTTAATGCACTATTTTTTGATTTTGACGGTGTTATTCTGGATTCTGTCGATGTTAAAACTGAAGCATTTGCTCAGATGTTCAGATTTTATGGTCAGGAGGTTGAAAAGGAGGTTGTTGAATACCACCTAGCTAACGGCGGGGTCTCTCGTTTTGAGAAGTTTTGTTACTACTACGATAAATTACTGAAAATTCCGATTACGGATGAGAAGTTGGCGCTCTTAGGGAAAGAATTCTCCGCTCTTGTTGTACAAAAAGTCATCGATTCACCTTTTGTGCCGGGAGCTGAAAGTTGTCTCAGGTCTGCACAAAAGGAGGGCATCCCCTGCTATATTGTATCCGGCACCCCGGAGGAGGAAATACGTATTATTGTTAGTTCAAAGAACTTGGGGCATTTTTTTAAAGAGGTCCACGGTTCCCCCAGGCAAAAAGATTTAATTGTGGCTGATATCCTCATGAGGAAACAGTATAAGGCAGATCAGTGTCTGTTCATAGGAGATGCGTTGTCAGATTATGATGCTGCCCAAAAGAATTCGCTTCGTTTTCTAGGCATAGTAAAGAACTCTGAAGACTCTCCGTTTCCCGTTGGGACAGCTATTTCTCCGAAAGTGACAGTACCGAGCATTTCCGGATAAAGAATAAAATGTAATTGATACAGTAAATTGAGGTTGCAAATGGTAGAGAATCAATTTCTGGATAACTTGGACCAGTTAGAAACTAATTCGCAAATATTTATCTATGGCGCCGGGATATTTGGCCGAAATTTTCTTGAAATGGTCAGAGCATTCCGTTCCGACATTTCTGTTTCAGGGTTTATTGACAGAAAAAAATCGGGGCTGGTGTCCGGGGTCCCAGTTCTCAGCCTTGACGATTTCAATTTGGAAAAGCCGAGTTATGATCATATTATTATAAGCACATCACCCAACCTTTGGAACGAGATCACTGAAACTTTTGAAAAAAATAGAATACAAAAGTGCGTTATTAACAGGCATTTCGATTTTGATATTTTTGGTGAGAAAAAATTAAATAAAAATAAATTAGTGCAAGACAATTATGAAACGATAAAGCAATTGTTAAAGAAAAAAAACGACAAAGATATTTGGTACACTATTTATAATTCCATAATGAAAAACAATATAAAAAAATGTCTATCATATTATAATAAGAATGATTTAAGTGAAAAGAATTTCTATGAGGATTTCCGGCCCAAAGCTGGGGACTTTGTCATTAATGGCGGAGCATTTGGTGGCGGTGAGACAGAATCGTACGCAAGGGCTGTTGGCAAAGAAGGCAAAATATTCGCCTTTGATCCGAGGGCTAACGTTGAGAATCTGATTAAGGAATGTCTGCTGGAAAACGTAGAAACGATTCCCAGGGCATTGTGGAAAAATAGTCAAAAGATGTTTTTTGAAAATACTGGCAGCACAACGACCATATCGGAAAAGGATAAGGTTGACACAAATGAAATAGAAACGATTTCTGTAGATGACTTCGTGCTCGAAGAAAAAATAAAGCATCTGGATTTCATAAAACTTGATGTTGAGGGTGCTGAGATGGAAGTGTTGAAAGGCGCAGAACGCGCAATCAGAGCATTCAACCCCGCACTCGCCATCTCGATTTATCATAAACTAGAGCATTTTGTTGAAATTCCAAAGTATATAAAATATTTAACTTCTGAAGGCTATGAATATCATATTCGTTATTATGATCCTTGCTGTATTGATACATATTTTTTTGCAATACCGATTGCGCATTGATACATAATTTGTCAGTCTTGGAAAACAAACACTTATGCTTTTGCGTTCTTCTGTTACGACGTCGGCGGAACGATTTTAAACCACGGCAAGATTGATTGAACTATTCATTCTCCCCGAACGTAGCTCTTTCATCTCTTCACTAAAGCCAAAAAAACTTGCATAGAGAGGATCATTCATGAGATCGCTGTTCAACGCCATGAAGATTATGATGCAGGCCGGGTTCATGGACCTTTTATAGGAAATTCGAGAATGCTATTATACGTAGAATATCTTTCCCTAGGAAATTTTTTTGCCTTTGTGCTTAAGGAACTCTTTAGCGAAAGAGTAAATAATACTCAGGCTAAAACCCACTACTACATAGAAAGCACCATTATTGGTAAAACAATTGCAAACTTTTTCGGCAAGTTTCTTGGCTTTCAATTCGAAAAATTGGAATTCGAACTGCGCCATATCAGGGACGGACGTGGGGAATTGATTAGGCTGACCATTTCGAGGAAAAGCCTTTTCGATGTTCAGGAACAGATCATTAATAGTGCGGCTTTCAGGTCATTATACAGAAAAGAGTGGGGGCAGGCGAGGGTTGATGATTTTATCAGAAAGGGGCTTATAGGTGGTGGTGTAACAGATGTAAACTCTGTAAGTCGTGCACTTTTCCTGATCGAGGTTGTAGATTGGCATCGTCAAAAAACGGGTCTATCCAATGTTAAACTATTACTACTAAAGCGTGCCTGGTGGAATGTCTATAAAAGATATGCCTTTCGTGCTGGTATTTCACTTCGAGGAATAAATAGCAAGTGGAACTTATTGATGAACAAAGCTAGTTTGCTGGGAATCTTAAGGAAATGGCCTCGCCTGTATGTCTGGCTGAAGTGTTTCAAATATGGGAAACCGAGTAACGTGTCCGCTGAGTCTTATCCTTCAATTCCAAAACTATATTTAGATGGAAGAGGGGATGTCAATCTGATAAACAATGGTTATCATTCTGACTTCTTCTGGTTTATGAATTCAGATTTTCCTGAAAAAAATATTCTTTACGATTTTCATTCTGAAGAGGAAAGGCTGTATCTAAAAAAACATGGGATATTAGTAGTTATCAGACAAACAGTTAATATTCCTGCCCATGATGCGAAAAAGATGCCGCCACCTTACAGAAATTGCAGGTTTATGAAAGAATTTACATGTATAAAATCTCTGATTATATCGTACAATTATGCCAAAGCTTTTTGGGTTTCTTTTTTTCAAACCCATGGAATAAATATTTTTTTAACCTGGTATAAATACGACAATACTCATGTGGCCATTTCGGACGCAATCAAGGAGGTTGGGGGGATTTTTATAGTTTATCAGATGGCCTTTGACGGCTATAGGGCAATAGAGAATGCTACGTATGCAGATATCGTATTCAGCTTTTCAAGTTGGAGTGATAATATAGAAAAGCAACTTGGTTCAAAGATAAACTATAATGTAATTATCGGTTATCCAAAGGACTATGCCTCTCCCCTATTAAGAAAAGAGGCAAAGGACTTGCGTGCAAGGTTGAAGTTAAACGGCGCCGAAAAAATTGTATTGGTAATTGATGAAAATTCCATCGATGATTCACGATGGCATACGGGTCATTCATTACAACGCGAGAATTACAGTTTTATCCTGGAAAAGGTATTGGACACTCCTTGGCTGGGTGTTGTGTTCAAGCCCAAGGCTGGCAAAACGTTGCGGAGAAGACTTGGCGGAGTAGCCCAGTTGTTGGCGGATGCTGAGAAGACTGGCCGCTGTTATATTTACGAAACTATAGGGCGCCACACTACCATTGCGCCACCAATATTGGCCGGGCTAAGTGCAGATGTCTGTATACATGGCCATCTTGGTTCTGGGACGGCCGCCCTTGAATGTGCCCTTGAAGGGATTCCTACTTTATTGATAGACAGGGAGGGATGCCCATACAGCAAGCTTCACGAATTGCCGGAGGGTAAGGTGGTTTTCAAGGACTGGCCGGAAGCGATCGATGCGCTGATGGAACATTTCCAGCGACCACAGGGTGTCCCTGGATTTGGGGATTGGTCTGGAATAATTGATGAGTTCGATCCCTTTAGAGATGGTAGGGCTGCAAACCGTATGGGTACATATCTACATTGGCTCATCCAGGGTTATGAGCAAGGTTTGGATAGAGACGCTATTATGGCAGCCGCAGCAGATAGGTATCGTAAACGGTGGGGGGATAGGTTTGTTATATCTTGAATTAGAAAGTTGATAGTGAGGTGTTCATGAAGAAATCAGAGAAACAACCAGTATCGATAGATTCCAGGATCATTCTTGAGCATTTTTCCATTGCTGAAATAATGGCGCAAGCTGGGTTCGACTGGCTTTGTATCGATATGGAGCATACCGGAAACCAGGCAGGTATGAAGAGCCTGATGTCAAAGAGTCGATAGGACGTTATGAGGATATATCTCGAAAGATGAATATGCCAATGGGTTTCCATGTAATAAGGCCGGATTACTGGCTGGTGATTGAAAAAATTGAGACAGGATACACATCCATAGCGTTAAGCTGGGACACCTATTTTTTTGGGGCGAAATGCAGGGAAGAATTAGAGAGGATTAAGGGTTAGAGGTGATAGCGTTATGAAACGATCCTCGATTGATTTGATGCGACCCAAAGTAGCATATGAGAGGGTAATCAAACAAAGAAAAATTGATGGCAAATCTTTTTTCCAAAGGTATAACAAAAACTTCGTTAAAATTTGTTGTCCAGCTTGTGGTGGCAATGGGCAGGATACATTTAAAAAAAATGGTTTTCGACATAAAATTTGCAATAATTGTAAGACATTGTATTGTTCTCCAAGACCTACAGAAGATCTCTTGATGATCTTTTATAATGATTGGGATTCACCAAGAATGTGGACCGAAGTATTACTCAAATCCGATAAGGAAAGAAAATTTCTTCAATACCAACCGAGAATAGCAAAAATAGTGTCGTTGATGAAAAAGAACCACACAAAAGGTGGTGGTGTTGCAGTAGATTTAGGGGCGGGGTCCGGTGCATTTGCATTATGCCTGCAGAAAACCAAATTCTTTGCCGACGTAATTGCTCTAGATTTATCTGAGGCATGTGTCAATGCCTGCAAAAATGCAGGACTCAACGCACAGTTAAAGACCATTAATGCTATGCCTGATGATTCTATTGATCTGATATGCCTGAATGATCTCATTGAGCATTTATTCGATCCTTATTCGTTTTTATTAGAATGTTACAGAACCCTTCGAGAGGACGGCTATATATCTATTGCTACCCCCAATGGGGTGGGGTTTGATTTTAAAATCATGAAAGATAGAACTGTTAACATTACGCCTCCCGAACATATCCAGTATTTTAATCCTGATTCTTTAGAATTAATATTAAGAAGGGCTGGATTCAATACAATATTTCTCGAAACTCCCGGGGAATTGGATGTTCAAATGGTTTTGCAAGAAAAATCAAGGGGATTTGCCATAGATGATAGAAATGAATTTATTGCTTATCTCTTGGAGCAAGATGACAAAATATTGAATCGTTTTCAGAAATTTCTTTCAGAAAGTGGATTATCCAGCCATATGCTTTGTTTAGCGCAAAAATGAGGTAAAAAAATCATGAATATTATCGCAATAATCCCAGCCCGTATGGCTTCATCTCGCTTTCCCGGAAAACCTATGGCGGAGATTCACGGTACCCCAATGATCGGACATGTTTACTTTCGGACAAAAATGTGTTCATTCTTGAATGAGACTTTTGTTGCCACCTGCGACCAAAATATATTTGATTATATTGTTTCTATAGGCGGAAAAGCCATTATGACTGCAAATACTCACGAGCGCGCAAGTGATCGTACTGCTGAAGCCATGTTTAAAATCGAGGCACAAACAGGTCGTGGAACAGACATTGTGGTGATGGTGCAGGGGGATGAGCCGATGTTAATTCCAGAAATGATTGAGAAGGCTGTCAACCCTTTGTTAGATGATTCCACAATAAATGTTGTGAACCTAATGGCAAAGATTAAAACCGTGGAAGAATTTGAAAACCCTAACGAGGTTAAGGTGGTTGTTGATCTTCAGTCTAATGCAATCTATTTTTCCAGGGAACCGATTCCGTCTCGGAGGAAGGGCGTAACCGATGTCCCTATGCTGAAACAGGTTTGCATAATTCCATTCCGGCGAGATTTTCTTTTGAAGTTCAATGAACTGGAATCCACTCCGCTTGAGATCATTGAATCTGTAGACATGATGAGGGTGATTGAGCACGGATATAAGGTAAAGATGGTTTTCAGCGATGTACAGACTTTAAGTGTGGACACTAGAGAAGAGTTAGCAAAAGTGGAAAAAATGATGGGAAATGATGTTTTAATTAGTCAATATACTGAATAGTGACTGCATTTGGGGAAATTGAAGAATGAAGGAAAATAGTATCTGCAAAAGTAAATTTCGGATAGCGTGTTATGCTTTTGCCATCAAAAACGTTAGAAAAATTTACGTTTTTTAACTTTCATGAAATCATCGCAAGCTCCTGAGTTATCAGACTTAATCCCTGATCGAGAAGGGAATAAGCAGCTTCAATTTTTGATGGTTGCTCGGCGTTGTGGGAAGGGTGGTTTTTGGTACACCTTGAAATCATTGGTTTTTTAAAATGTCCCTCGGAGCAAATTGAGAGCCATAGCCATTTCCACCCCATATCCGTAACCATATAAAATGACTTGTTTTTCTTCTTTTCAACAATCCCTCGGACTCTCAATTTATTCATTTCATAGCGGATTTGTGCAGGATTTCGAAAATATTGAGGGAGATTGTTGAGAAGATCCACTGTCCTGAAGCCATAGGCATGGTATTTTGGTTTTAGGAGTTCTTTAGCCAGAGCAGTTTGACGATCTTTCCTGAAATCTGGTGGAGTGATATTACGACCTAGATGATCTGGTACGGGTTTTGTGAAACGCTCCCCCTCTCCATCTGAAATAGAGGCGATATCCACATCAGCGCAGCATTCCAAAAACCGATCATTACATGCAACACCCTCCCAAAGATAGGCCTGTAGAAAAAGGACAGGCTTTTGAAGCCCCAGCGATTTGGGGTTATTGATGGTGGTTTCGGTGCGG
>Ga0233431_1003702_pt1 | contig 17696 bp, 17 predicted proteins | sample SI_118_April2016_FD_179867 | JGI IMG/M metagenome (GOLD analysis project Ga0233431, IMG submission 179867) | Seawater microbial communities from Saanich Inlet, British Columbia, Canada - SI_118_April2016_200_MG | ecosystem: Environmental > Aquatic > Marine > Inlet | place: Canada: British... | reverse complement strand
TTATCGAGCTTTTCTAATATCTTCATTCAATTCCTCCTGTTTTTACAACCTAGAAGATACTTAAAATTAGTCAAATCAGATTCAGCTCATTTGTAACATTTTTCGGTTCATGCAAAAGCCCTGCATCTAACCCTACTTCGGCTAAATCATCAAGTATTTCTAATATATAGCCACAGCTATGGAGAAATGTGTATAAACCATATTTATGTGCAGTATCGTAGACCTTCTTATATCTTGGTTTCCATATTTCACGCCACTTTTCTGGAGAAATCATTAATTTATCCTGGAATCCCCAATCGTCACAAAACATATATCCATCAGCACCGGCAGCAGCATATTTTTTAATGGCATAGATATTCATATCTGTTAAAATATCTAAAATTTTAGATAATTCCTTAGGTGAATCGTATATATCAAGCCATGTATTTTGAAGTCCTCTTAAAAAATGGATTCTTTCGAATAGGGAAATGCCAAATCCCATTATAAATTTTCCATTAGCTTTATTTTTTGCATTTTCGATATTTTTCCAACGATCACTGAGTGTTATATCTGGTATTTGCATCTTATTGAAATTAGACCATTCTTTTATAGGGAATTCTTTAACTTCACCTAAAGAACAGACTCCAATATTATCCCATTTGCAACCCCATTCATCTATTCCTTTATCGTGTCGGTCATCTACAGAAGGCTGCATATTTATATAGTAAAAGTCGCTACCATATTTTTCAGAAAGATCAAAAGGGAATCTTTCAGGATTATTGAATTTAATAGTATCAATAACAATTTCACGTGATGTTTTCATTTTTATTTATTTAGAACTTCTTTTAAAGATTTAATAAATTTTTCATTCTCTTTTTTAGTACCAATTGAAACTCTGATATATCCAGGGAGGTTATATCCATTTAGCGGTCTTACGATCACACCTTTATTTAGAAGTTTGCTATATATTTTCTGTTCATCTCCACCGACCTTGATAAAAATAAAATTAGCATGAGGTTGTTCATATTCTATATTCATACTGTCGCATGCTTTTGTAATCTGTTCTATTCCCAATCTATAGGTTTCTTTTGATTTTTCTATAAACTCCTGGTCATCCAATGCGTGCAGGGCTGCTATTTGGGCAAGTAAGTTAACATTAAATGGTTGCCGTGATTTATTTAGTGCATGAATTATTTCAGGGCTGGAAATTCCATACCCAATTCTTAATCCGGCTAAACCATATGATTTTGAAAATGATCTAAGGACTATTACGTTTTTACCTTTGTTAACATATTTCAGTGTGTCAGGTAGTTGTCCCTGCGTTATTTCTTTATATGCTTCATCAAAAACAACTAAAATATCATCTGGTACTCTGTTCATAAAATTATCAATTTCATTTTCGCTAACAATAGTACTTGTAGGATTATTTGGATTACATATAAATATTACTCTTGTATCTTCCTTTATATTTTTTAAAATTGCTTCTAAGTCATGTGTAAATTTATTCATAGGGACTTCTATATATTCTGAACCGAACATAATAGCAAGTATTTTATATATGGCAAAAGAATGCTTACTCATCACTGTGGAATTATTCTTATTCATGAAACAATGGCCGATGAATTCAATTATTTCATTTGAGCCGGTTCCAATAATAAGTTGATCCGGCGTAACAGATAGATGTTCTGCCAATTTATTTTTTAGTAAAAATGCAGAACCGTCGGGATAGCGGTGTACTTCTGCTGCAAATTTTTTAATTGCCTCAACTGCTTTCGGGGAGGGGCCTAATGGACACTCATTCGATGCAAGTTTTACAAAATGTACAGGATTCAGACCTAATTCTCTTGCAACCTCATCAATACGTTTTCCTGTGCTGTATGGTGTGATTTTATCTATATCTTTATTTATATAATCTAATAATGCCATTTAATATTCTTCCCTATGAATAAAATATTTTAATTCTGAAATTTTATATTTAAAATCTAAGACTATAATATATCATTTGATTTTGGATAGCTTCCAAGAACTTTAATAGAAGGGCAGATTTTATTTAATCCTTTAAGTGCTTCTATAAAATCTTTGTCTGTCTGGTGAGCTAAATAGTCTAGAAAAAAATAATATTCCCAGTTTTTCGTTTTAGATGGTCTGCTCTCTAGCATCGTTATATGTATATTTCTATTTTTAAACGGTAAGAGTGCATCACATAAAGCTCCAGCTCTATCATTTACTAAGTAAAACAGAGAAGTTTTATCATCACCTGTAGGTTTAGGAGACTGTTTACCTAAAATTAAAAAGCGGGTTATATTGTTTGAATTATTTTCAATATTGCTAGATGCTATTCGTAAAGGATTATTAATATTTGAGTATGATGTGTTTGCTATCAGTGCAGCAGAGTTTGTATTTTGCATGGCAGAATAAGCGTCATCAGAGCTTGCGAATGATTTTTTTGTAGTATTGATTAGGTTTTCTTTTAGCCAGTTTGAACAGGAATTAAATAAACTTGATTCTGCATAAATATATTTTATTTTATCAAAACTACAGTCTGATATAAGCGAATAATGTGAACTTACATTTATTTCTGCACATATTTTTACTGATGAGTTAATAAGTTTATCCAGTGTATCTGTTACAACCCCCTGAAGAGAATTTTCAATTGGAACAATTCCGTAATTTACCCTGCCTGCTTCGACTTCGTTGAAAACATTTTTTATTGATTCGCAGGAAATAGTGTTAACATTTTGACCAAATTTTCCCAATGTAGCAAATTTGGAAAAAGATTTACTATCTGAAGGATAAGCTACTGTTAATGGATATTCCAGTGCTAAAGCACCTGACATTATTTCGCGGTAGATTGCTCTTAATGCTTTAGTTTGAAGCGGTCCTTTATTAATCTTTTCTAATCTTGAAAGAAGCTTTTTCTCACGCTCAGGAACATAAATTTCATGAGACATGTTTTGTTTCCACTTTCCTACTTTGTGGACATACTCATAGCGTTCATTTAAAAGCTCTAAGATTTTTCTGTCGATTTCATCTATATTTATTCTTAATTGATCTAAATCCATAAAATTATAATACTCTTTTGATGAAAATGATTTTAATTATTGATTTGTTTTGATACATTTATCAAAATAAATATAGATAAACACTCATTCAATTACTATGAGTAAACTTTAATTTTAAGTAAGAAATTATATTTGTGAGAGTTTTATGATAGAAGTTTGTGCAGCAGTTATCAGAGTTAATAATAAATTTTTAATAACAACAAGGCCTGAAGGAACGCATTTGTCAGGGCAATGGGAGTTTCCTGGCGGTAAACTCGAATCTGGTGAATCGCATTTTGATTGTATCATTAGAGAACTGCGTGAAGAATTAAGTTTGAATGTAATTCCTTTGGATAAATTATATACACTTAAATGGCGTTATAGAGAAAAAACTGTATTGCTACATTTTTATAGAGCTTTACTTCTTAATTCTGAATTTAGTAAAATCACAGCTAACGATGGTCAATTAATAGATCTTGTATCTACCAATAGGCTAAGAAACTATAATTTTGTAGAAGCAGATAAATCATTCATTAATTATTTATGCTTTGCTAAATAATATTAATAATGTAGAGAAGAATCAAATTGTTTATTTATTTCTTTGCTTGTTATATCTCCAAAAGTCTACGATTGTATCATCTTTCCACCAATAATTATTTAGAATCACTGACAGTTCTCTAGCAATCTTAAAGTTTGGATGCCTTTTGGTTTTGCTTGGATTCATCCTTTTGTATATTCTATTTTGGAGAAGTATTGAATCAGCTACAGCTGAAACTATATATTTAGGGAAAAAATAAGGAGCGAATATATCATTTACTGTTTGTTTGATTATTCGTCTTGCATCTGGATTAAAACTAAAAATACAAGTGTCAGGAGCACCGGATAATTGGGTATTAACAAACGGCATTACAATTACGGCTAATGCCAGTGATAAATTATTAATAGTGTCGCCTTCTTTTAGCAGATTACATCTTATTTTAAATAAATTTAATGCATTTTCAAATTCTGCAGTATCTTTACATTTACTTAAATTTGGTAAATAGTAGTCTAGAAAACCATATTTTTGGAAAGCTTTTATTATACCGTAGGCATATGGTGATTTTAGTATTTTTTCCAATTCAAGAGTTAGGCGTGAATTGGAAGCAAGCAGTATTTGCTTTATTGATTTATTTAATGAAATCTCAGTTTTTTTAGAAAGGGTAAAATCGTATTGCCCTACCAGTTTTAATGCCCTTAGCAGTCTCACCGGGTCTTCTGAAAACCTTGTATCAGCATCACCAATTACTCTTGCAATACCTTTTTTAAGGTCTTTTATACCTTTTGAGGTAAAATCAATAATTATTTTTCGGACTGGATCGTAGAAAAGCGAATTGACTGTAAAATCTCTTCGCCACGCATCTTCATAGGCTGTTCCGTATTCATTATCACTAAATATCAAGTTTGAATTAGTGTCGTCTGTATTTTTAGAATCAAGACTGTTATCTCTAGGTTTTTTTCTAAAAGTGCTTATTTCTATAATATCACTTCCACAATATAAATGAACAATTTTAAATCGTCTGCCTATAACTCTGGCTCTCCGTCTTCCAAAAGTTCGCCGGACCTGTTCAGGTGTTGCAGATGTGGCAACATCATAATCTTTAGGTATTCTATTAAGTAGAATATCTCTTATTGCGCCACCTACAAGATAAGCGTCATAACCAGATTTTTGTAACCTTGAGATTAGGTGAGTAATATAGAATTCTATACGGTTATTTAAGTCAATTTTTTTAGTTATATAATCCTCAGAATGCATGTGGCTTACTTATTTCCGTATTTATTTGATCGTACTCTTTGTTTCTATTAGGAAAATCAGCATTAAAATGCAGACCTCTGCTCTCTTTTCTTTTTAGTGCAGAGTCAATAATAATTTCTGCTACTGTAGATATGTTTCTTAATTCAATAAGATCAAGTGTTATATAAAAATCCCAATAGTATTTTTCAATTTCTTTTCTAATATTTCTTATTCTTGATTTGGCTCTTTCTAAACGTTTATTTGTTCTGAAAATTCCGACATAATCCCACATGAATCTTCTGATTTCTTCCCAGTTATGTGATATTACTACTAATTCATCAGAATCTATTGCTTTACCTGTCTGCCATATAGGTATATTTCCGGTAGGGCGATTTGTTTTTATTTGCTTTAAATTTTTAGATACATGGTCAAATATAAATTTAGGAATGACAAGTGCTTCAAGAAGGCTGTTACTCGCAAGCCTGTTTGCACCGTGAAAACCATTGCAGGCAACTTCTCCTGCCGCATAAAGATTTGCAATTTCAGTTTTTCCGTCAAGATCCGTTTTAACTCCTCCACAGCAATAATGTGCTGCAGGAACTACAGGTATATAATCCTTATTCATATCAACGCCTGCATCCAGACATTCACCATATATTCCCGGGAATCTTAATTTAAAGAAGTCTTCACCCTTACCTCTGATGTCAAGATAAACACATTCTTCACCACTTTTTTTCAATTCTTTGTCTATTGCTCTTGCGACAACATCACGTGGAGCAAGGCTTTTCATTTCGTGATATTTATGCATGAATGCATTATAATTGCCTTTTTTATCTCTTATTTTAAGTACTGCACCTTCGCCTCTGACAGCTTCGCTTATAAGAAATGTTTTCCTTTCAGGGCAGAATAATACAGTTGGATGAAATTGAAAGAACTCCATATTTGAAATACGTGCATTTGCCCTATAAGCCATTGCAATGCCGGCACCACAGGCAACATCAGGATTACTTGTATATAGATAAGCTTTCCCTGCACCACCGGTAGCCAGTGTGGTAGTTAATCCCAGGAATGTTATTACTTTACTGTTTTTTTCGTCAAGTACATAAACACCTAGACAGGAATTATCACCTAGCCAGCCTAAACGCCATGTTGTGACAAGGTCTATGGCTGCATGATATTCGAATATGCTTATATTGGGATTATTTCTGCACGTTTCAATCAGTGTTTGTTGAATTTTATTTCCAGTTATATCTCCTGCATGTAAAATTCTTCTTTTTCTATGTCCACCTTCAAGACCAAGATCAAATTCATTTTTATGATTCTTATCACCCAATTCACCGCGTGTAGTAAAATGTATTCCGTATGAAATAAGTTCTTCTATACATTCAGGACCATTTTTTATAATTTTCCTTGCGGCTTTTTCATTGCACATATGTGCACCTGCATAAAGCGTATCTTTAAAGTGTTCCTGATACGTATCTTCATCATGCACAACACAGGCTACTCCTGCCTGTGCACGTTTTGTATTTGTCTGATCAAGTTCCTGCTTTGTTATGATTGCAACAGTTCCTAACTTAGAGAGTCTTAAAGCTGTAGTTAGTCCGGCTGCTCCGCTTCCTATTACCAAGTGGTCAAACGTATATTTTGTTGTTTCTTTCATAATTTAAAACCTGTATTTAGCAGTGATTAATAACAGCTATCTTTAATTATTATAGTTTTTAACTGAATATTAATTTTGATATTTAGTGCAAATTTTAGTAACTAAGTTTTCAAGAATTACTCTTGAAAAATTATTCCCCGATACAAATTCCACATTTGATTTTAGTAACAGTGTAAAAATTTCTGCTATCTCATTATCCTTAAATTTAGTTGACCCTTCATATATTTTAAAGAGTCTGTAAGGATGCCATGAGACAATAGAAAATCTATCTAAACTAGGACTATTTTTGGCATTTTCAACAATATTTTTAAAATTTTGATAGCTAATATAGCCATGTATGTCTAAAATATCTGCCATTGCTTTGATTTGCAGAATTTCTTTAAATTTATTTATCACTGAAGAGAGTATTGTTAATTCAAAATTAGCTGACCTTGAGCTTGCCTGTGCATTTTCTGAAATAATATTCAAAGCACTAAAGGCTCTTTTTATCTGTTTATTAGCTAATGCATCAGAAAAAACCCAGTTAGCCATTTCGATTGACCTGCTGCAGATTATATTGCAGTCATCAATATCAATAGATTTTTTATTTCCTACATATGCAATCAACTTATCAAGTTCACTAAATAACCTACCGCTGTCTGTACCTATTGTATCTATTAAAAACTCAACCGTTTGATAGGAGATTGATACAGCTTCTTTTTTACAGTATTCTTCTATTATATGATGAGCTTTATTTTTGTAATCTTTATCTTTTGATGACAGTACATTGAACTCAAAAACTTCGCCTTCAGAGGCAAAGAATTTATATATAGGAGTTTTTTTATTTAAATTGAGACCATCTGCCAAAACAGTAATATTATTAAAATCATTATTTTCTTTTAATGATTTTATTACTTCATCAAAAAGTAACTTCAGGTTTTTACTACTTTTATCTTTTAGACTTTCAAATGCTTCAAAATGTTTTAGCCATATAGTTTTTTTAGTAGAGAAAAAAGAAGGTGTATTTATAGCAGTCAATAATTGTTCTAGAATAGAGATCGGATTATTTTTTTCAGATTCTCCATTAATTATTTCAAAAGAGAATTCATTATCTACTTCATCTTTTAAAATATCGGCAATTTCTGATGCTTTTCTCTTAACTGCTATTTGATCAGTACCAGTTACTAAAATAAAATTTTTCATTTGTGTATTAAATATGTTCTTTGTTAAAAATTATAGTTTATTGTATCTTCTTAATAATAATATGCTTGTTGCATTTAATGCAACATTGTTATTAATTTCTTTATTTTTTACGTTCGTATTTATGATTTCCATCTTTTAATATTCAAAAAATATGTGATACTGTTGAAAAAACTTCTTTCTAATTATATAGATATAGTGATTATCATTTTTTTCAAAAAATAAATGCCAATTTTAAATATAAGTTTAATAGCCCAAAACAGCCGGAGTATAATTTTATATGACCCTAGACGAAATAAAATCAGTTGCAGTTGATGCTAACAATAGATTAGAACATTTAAAAGAATTTCTGAAGCTTGATGAAAAAATAGCTATTAAAAAAGATATTGAAAATAAAATGTTAGCATCTGATTTTTGGGATAGCAGAGAAAAAGCTCAGGAAGTAATGGGTGAACTAAGTGCGGCAAAAGGGATTATTGATGATTTCACTATATTAATTAAGGATGTCGAGGACTTTGAATCTTTTGTTGAGCTTGTAGAGGAAGAACCTGATGATGATATGCTTAACGAAGCAGAAGAAATGTGGAAGCTTCTTTCTAATAAATTGGATAAAACTGAGTTACTAAGTTTTTTATCTGGTAAATATGACAGAAAAAACTGTTTTTTATCTATTCATGCAGGTGCTGGAGGAACAGAATCATGTGATTGGGCATCAATGTTGTTTAGAATGTATAGACGATGGATAGAGAGACGTAATTGGGAAGAAGAGATAATTGACTTTCAAGCTGGTGACGAGACTGGTATAAAAAGTGTTACTTTAATGATTAAAGGTAATTTTGCATATGGATATTCCAAGGCGGAAAGAGGTGTTCACAGACTCGTCCGTATTTCTCCTTTTGATAGTAATTCACGAAGGCATACATCTTTTGCATCTATAGAAGTTGTTCCGGACCTGGACGATGAAGATATAGAAATTGAAATTGATGAAAAAGATTTAAGAGTTGATACATATAGAAGCAGCGGTGCAGGAGGACAGCACGTTAATAAAACAGATAGTGCTATTAGGCTTACTCATCTCCCTACAGGTATTGTAGTTGCATGTCAGGCACAGCGTTCACAGCATAAAAATAGAGCTACTGCGATGAAAATGTTGAAAGCTAAACTATATGCGATTAAAGAAGAGGAAAGACGTAAAGAGGCAAATAATATAGGTGGTGAAAAGACTGAGATGGGATGGGGAAATCAGATAAAATCATATGTTCTACATCCATATCAAATGGTTAAAGATTTAAGAACCAATGTAGAAACAGGAAATACTTCTGCTGTTCTTGACGGTGATCTTGATCAGTTTGTCGATGCCTGGATAAAAATCGCAAAATGAAAATAAAGTTCTTCAAGTAATTATTATTCAAATCTACAATATAAAATTATTAAAGGATATCTATATGCTAAATATTAATAAGTTCATTCTTTTTTCACTTGTTTCATTTATTATAATTAGCAGTGTCTATGCAGACTCGCTTATAGAAAAGGTTACAATTCCAAATTCATATATTGCTACTTATGTTAATTTTAATAAAACTTATAATTCACCTCTTTTTAAATACATAAATGAACGACTTGAAAAAGTAGATAAAAATAAAGTTAATCAGGCAGATCTTTATAGAAATATTATAAAAGTTCTAAAAAAATATAATTTGAACGAAAATGATTTTAAAGCATTTGCATCTACTATAGGATTAAAAAATCCTAATATTGCATCTCTTGATAAGATAGAGAAATCTGATATAAATTTTGCATTTGGTTTTTCTTTAACAAAATCTATAAGTTTTTCTGATTTGGATAATATAATAAAAGATATAATAAAAAATGAAAAGAAAGTTACTTCTGCAATCGTTACATATAAGAGTGAAAAATACATTAGAGTCGTAGATGACAATGAAGTATTTTATATTACTACGCTTCCTGAAAATAAAATAATTCTAGGCAGTGAAACCCAATCTAACTTACATTTGTTAATTAATAATATAAAGCATAATAAGCATATTTTATTTACACCTGAATTAAGCAAAATATACTCAAAATTAAATAAAAAAAGTAGTTCTTATTTTGCTTTGGCTTTACCTGATTCAATTACAAAAAATATAACTACAGCTAAGAGTTTTAAAAATGAAGGAATTAAATCTATTGATACTGAAATTTTTAAAAATATAAAGGGTTTGACATTGCAGGCAGATATAAACAGTGATTTAGTCCTTAAGGTTGATACTTCTTTTACCGGTAGCAAAGCAGCAAAGGCATTCGATTTATTATTAAATCAGTTTATACCCACATTTAAGATAATGCTGTTTATGTCAGCAAAAGGTCCTTTACCTATGCTGAACACTGTTAAGAATTCTTTGAATTCTGAGAATGTAGTTGATTTTTATGTAAAAATATCAAAACAGGATATCAAAACATTATATAAATTTATAAGTAGTAAAAACGGTGTAGAAAGTTTATCAAAAATTGTAAATATAAAATAAATGCTATTCTTATTATTTTAAAAAGCACATGATGTGATTTAAATTATCATGTGCTTTTTGGTGTATTATTACAAAATAGTATTCCCATAATGAAATAGAGCAGGGCCTCCGCCAGTATGCCAAAAGAGTACTTTATCAGTAGATTTAAACTTATTTTTTCTAATTAAATCTATTAATCCTCCCATGGCTCTTCCAGAATAAACAGGATCTGTAAGTATACCTTCTTTTTCTGCTAATAGTTTCATTCCTGATCTATCAAGATCATTTATAACACCGTATCCTTCACCCATATAATCTTGATTCACATTAAAATCATCTTTGTTATAACAGTATTTAAGAGATAACAGTTCTGCTATTTTGTTGGATAAGTCGGCTAAATATTCTTTATAGGGAAGGTCACTGGCTTCACCTTTATCAATTCCAATGCCAAGTATAGTGCTTTTAATGTTGAAAAGTTTACAGCCTATAGTTAATCCTGACTGGGTACCGCCTGAGCTTGATGCAAATACTATATAGTCAAAATCGCAACCATCTGCAATAGACGAAGTTTGTTCTTTTAGCTCTTTCGCTGCATTTACGAAACCCAATGCTCCCAATGCATTTGATCCACCATAAGGTATTACATATGGATTTAAGCCGTTAGCGATAAGTTCTTTTTTTATGTCAGGAATTTTTTCTCCTTTTCTATAAGAACCTGTCCAGTGTATTTTTGCATTAAATAAATTATCTAATAATAAATTACCTGTTATATTTTTAGGAGCACTTCCACCCAATACTAAATGACATTTTAAACCGCTACTTGCTGCCGCCGCCGCAGTTTGTCTGCAGTGATTCGATTGGGACGCGCCGGCAGTAATTACTGTGTCGCATCCATTTTTTATTGCATCAGCTAAAAGATATTCAAGTTTTCTTGTTTTATTACCGCCGGTTGCAAGACCTGTTTGATCATCTCTTTTAATATATAAAGAAGGTCCTCCCAGATAGTTTGAAAGTCTTTTTAATTCAGTAATAGGTGTAGGGAAAAATCCCAAGCTATATTTATCTATCTTTTCGAAGTCCATTTTTTAATAATCCAGTTTTTTTAGTTTTAAATCTGAAATAAAGGGTCTAAAAATTTAGTTGTCCCTATGAACTGTTTCAGGAGAAAAAGCAGGCATACAGACTGCAATATATTCAGCTCCATTTTCTTCTGGAGAACTATATTTCACCCATTCATTTGCATTACAGGTTATCGCTTCTCCTGCATTAATAAAATGAGTTTTATCTTTTGTTTCTACTTTAAGTTGACCGTTTAACACAATTGTATATTCTGTGAATTCCGGTGTTTGTCCTGGTTCTGCCCAGCCGCATGGGCTTTTCATTTGTGCTATGCTAATGTCAGAATTAGTGGTATTAATACGACCTATAAATTCTTGAATTATTTTTATTTTGTTTCCTGCTGCTTTAATTACGGTAGGTTCTTCTATTTTTGTAGCCATTATTATCCTCCCTGTTTTTTAACAACTTAAATTTTAATGATGTACCTAAACGAATTTTATAATATATCCTTAATTTGTGGTTTGATTCAATAATAACACGTAAATAATATCATTAAAATTATGTGTGAAAAATAGATATTTATTTTGGTTAAAAAATTAATAATTAAGTTGTAACACTCTGAAGAATATATACTTTATTAAGACTTTTGCTGCTTTTGGGAGGCAAATATACTTTTCTTTAAATAACATAAAAAACAAAATATAGATTAAAAATGTGGAGGGTAGTATGCCAGTGAATGTCGTAGGTGATGGTGAGGATCTTTGCAAAACATCCGGGAATTATAAAAAGGGTATAACAATTTTTATAATATTGTTTGCTGGATTAGGCGGAATTCTTTATGGATATGATATTGGTGTTATTGCCGGGGCTTTACTGTTTTTAAATAAAACTATCCATTTAACGACAGCAGAAACTGGTTATATTGTAGGGGCTGTTCTTGGCGGAGGTGCTATTGCAACTCTTGCTGCCGGATTTCTAGCAGATATTTTTGGTAGAAAAAAAGTAATCATATGGGGCACAGTATTTTTTCTTATTGGTGTGATATTAACTGTAGTTGCTGATACATATTTAGTATTATTATGGGGGCGTCTTATCCAAGGTGTAGGTATTGGAGTCGTCAGCATGGTTATTCCACTGTATATCACAGAAGTAGCACCTGCAAAAGTTAGAGGACGTGCTATTACTATTTTTCAATTATTCCTTACTTTAGGTATTTCAATTGCATTTTTGGTTGATTTAGCATTTACACCTACAGAAAATTGGAGTGTTATGTTTGGTATGGTTTTAATACCTGGCGTTATTTTTATTATTGGTGCTTTTGCTCTTCCTGAATCTCCAGCATGGTTATTTATAAAAAGAACTGCGGAAAAAGCTAAAGCTACTCTTTTAAGAATTTATGATGACTCTGATGCCGATATTATTGTTGGTCAGATGGGTATCATAAAAATGCAGAAAATAGAAGATGCAAAAGCTGGTAGAAAAAAGGAAACTATATTTAAAAAAGCATATATGATTCCATTTTTTATTGCTCTTTTTATTGCTATATTACAGCAGTTTACAGGAATAAATGTAATACTTCAGTATGTTCCTGTGATTTATAAAGGTGCCGGTGTTCATTCAAATATGGTTGCTATGATGTTGAGTACAGGCGTTACTGTTTTGAATGTTCTTTTTACTATAATTGCACTATTTCTTATTGATAAACTTGGACGTAAATTCTTACTTAGTGTAGGTACTTGTGGTCTTACAATAGGGCTGGTTTTATGTGCTATTTGCTTTATGCTTTCAGGTGCTATACAGGCTATAATTCTTAGTCTTGGGTTAGTGCTTTTTATCTGTTTTTTTGCTGTGGGACCTGGTGTTATTGTATGGCTGGCTATGTCAGAAATTCTTCCTGTTAATATTAGAGGTAAAGGTATGGCTATCTGTCTGTTTGCAAATAGTTTGGCATCAGCTTTTCTTTCTTCAGTAATTTTGATTTGGCAGCAATCTATAGGGTATGAGGGCATATTTTGGATATTTGCGATATGCTCATGTGCATATGCATTTATAGCACTGTTTATTATTCCTGAAACTAAAGGTAAAACTCTTGAAGAAATTGAAGAACACTTTAGAGGACATAAAAAGGCTTAAATAAATTAAGATATCAAAACTCGGGTTCGACCGAGTTTTTTGTTTATCTGTTATTAATATTTCAATAATATTTTATATATACTTAGTAATGAAATTGTGACTTTTTAATTTTTTGTTATTTATCAAAGGAGATAATTACCAGATGGCTACCAACACCAACTCACCAATAGCTTGTAAAGAATTCGAGAATTACCTAAAGAAACTTTTCCGTATTTCAAATGAAGATATTAAAATGCTGATTAAAGATTTTCATTCAGAAATGAAAAAAGGTTTATCCGGCTATGAGAGCTCATTAAAAATGATTCCTGCTTTTGTAGATAGGCCAAAAGGTAATGAAAAAGGTAAGTTTATTGCATTAGATTTAGGTGGTACAAATTTTAGAGTGCTTGAAGTTGAACTTGATGGTAAAGGTAATTCATCTGTACTTGCTGTAAGTAAATTTGTAATAACAAAGAATGCTATGCAGGGATCTGCAGATCAATTATTCGACTTTATTGCTGAATCTATTAAAAGTTTTATGCTGGAAAATAGTATTAGCTGCGATGAAAAAATAGAACTAGCATTTACTTTTTCATTTCCTGTAGAACAAACAAATATTGCTGCAGGTACATTGATTGTTTGGACAAAAGGATTTACAGCCAAAGGTGTTGTTGGTGAAGATGTAGTTATTATACTCAATGAGGCACTAAAACGCAAAGGTATTTCTAATGTACGGGTTGCTGCTCTTGCTAATGATACAGTAGGTACACTCGTAGCTAAAAGTTATACTGATACTTCATGTGATATTGGTGTAATTTTAGGTACAGGTACAAATGCATGCTATCCTGAAAAAATGTCAAACATTACAAAATGGCGTGGTATTTCTAAGAAAGAGAATATGATCATTAATATGGAGTGGGGTAATTTTGATAAACTTCCAATAACTACCTACGATAAAGATATCGACAAAGCATCGCCTAATATAGGCAGGCAACGCCTTGAAAAACTTGTTTCAGGTATGTATTTAGGAGAAATATTAAGACTGGTAGTTAATGACTTGATGAAAAGAGATCTTATTTTTAAAGATTTAAATACAAAGCTTTTTTGTAGTTCTTATGATTTCCTGACAGAGTATATGTCTCTTATTGAAGGTGATGATTCTGAAAATTTGGGAAAAATAGAAGTTTTTCTTATTGAACATGGAATTGCTAATATAAATATGCAATCTAAAATATTATTGAAAAAAATATGTAATCTTATCTCTACACGTTCTGCACGAATTTCTGCTGCTGCTATCTCTGCGATTGTTATGTGGATGGATCCTGAACTGAAGAAAAAACATACAGTCGGTATTGATGGAACGCTATTCGAAAAATATCCAAATTATAAAAGTGTAATGGAAGAGGTTTTTGTTGAATTATTTAATAAAAATGCTAAAAAAATATCTTTGGAACCTGCTAAAGATGGTTCAGGAATAGGTGCAGCAATAATTGCAGCAGTAGCTGCATCATCAGAAAAATAGTGTTTATTTGTTAAGTATGATATAAAATGATATAAAATGATATAAAATGATATAAAATGATATAAAATGATATAAAATGATATAAAATAAAATAAAATAAAATAAAATAAAGGATGGTTAGAATATGGGAATATCAGGTGCAATGTTGTTTTTTGCTTTAGTTTTGACGATAATTGCAGGGTTTATTAATGGATCGTTTGCAACGCCGACAAAATATATGGGAAAGTGGAAGGATGAGACGATTTGGTTCACATTTTCATTTTATGGTATGCTTATTCTACCATGGCTTACTATATTTATTCTCGCACCCAATATCTTATCAATACTTGGAAATGCAAACTTTTACCCATCCTTACTTACCTTAATAATTGGCGGACTAGTTTTTGGACTTGGTCAAATATGTTTTGCTGTTGCATTTAAACTTATTGGTTTGGGGTTAAACTTTGTTGTAAATATTTCAATTGGTACTGCCTGTACTGCATTAGTTGGCTTAATACAAAACCCAAACTTATTTGGAACGTCATATAGTTATTTACAAATATTAGGTGTAATTATTTTTATAGTTGCTGTTATTCTGGGCTCTGCAGCCGGAGCAGCACGTGATAAAAACAAGCAATCAGTGGTAGATAAGAAAAATACAGATAATAAATCACATGTTAAAAATGGTTTTGTTGTTCTTGGTGTAATTCTAGCAATTGGTGCAGGTATCGGATCAGCATTTCAAGGAGCATCTTATGTTCTTGGTAATCCTGCAATTGTAGAGCTAGCTAAAGCTTCAGGTGCTGGCGGCCTAACATCAAATACTATTGCATGGGTAATTATCTTTTCTTGTGCTTTTGTCCCATATGTTATTTATTTCCTTATTCTTAATATTAAAAATAAAAGTTTTGGTGGGTATTCAGAATCAGGAACTGCTAAGTATTGGTTTTTTCTGCTTCTTATGGGAATTGGATTTTGGGGTTCACTAATATTATTTAGCGGTGCTAATAGTATTATCGGTGGAAAATTAGGACCAACAATTGCATGGCCTCTATTTATGGTATTTATAATTCTTACCTCTAATTTCTGGGGTATGGTTACTGGAGAATGGAAAGGTGCAGGATCAAAAGCTGTAAATAAGATTTGGATAAGTATATTTTTATTTATATTTGCCATAATTGTTTTCTCATGCAGCGTTTTACTAAAACCTGCAGAGAACGTTTTACCTGCAAAAACAGCACAAATAGAGCAACAAGTATTATCACAGTCTCATAATAGCTGATAATATCTTAATATTTTTTTTATTCTGATGTGATAATCATACAAACTCCATTATTTTTAATGGAGTTTTTTTAGTTAATGAATTAAAGTCGATAATTATGAAATTAGATTTAATAAATTGTAAGCCGGATGAATATTATATGTCATTGGCTATAAAACAGTCAATTATTGCTGCAGGTGAAGGAGAAGTTCCTGTTGGCGCAATAGCTGTTCTGAATGGTGAAGTTATAGCCAGGAGTCATAATCAAATAGAAATTCTAAAAGATGCAACTGCTCATGCTGAAATTTTGGCATTAACCCAGGCATCGAGTTTTATTGGTGACTGGAGGCTGAATGAAGTGACTTTATACGTTACAAAAGAACCATGTGCAATGTGTGCTGGTGCTATGGTAAACTGTAAGCTTAAAAAAGTTGTTTTTGGAATAAAAGATCCAAAGTATGGTGCTGCAGGAAGTACAAGTTTGGATGTTACTAATTTTTCAGGTTCATTACATCGTGTTGAGGTAGTAGCTGGTGTTATGGAATATGAATGTTTAAATATTTTTCAGGAATTTTTCAGAGAGATCAGGAATAGAAAAAAATAATTGTGAATTATTAATTGGATGGGAAATATGAAAGTTGGTGAAGAAGTAAATTGTCCACATTGTAATCAGGATGTTTTTTTAGTAAAACAGGCAGTTATGGATGGATGGACAAAAGTTGGTGAAATACTTGTGTGCTCTATGTGTAATAAAAAAATATTCGATATTGAAGAAAAAGCAGAAAGTACAGGAAAAGAAAAAAAGAGTTCATCAATTAATAAACTTGCAGCTTTTTTAGAAACAGAGCAGGAAGAAAAACCTGAACTGAAAGAAGAAAAAAAATGTTTTTGCAGGGACTGTATACATTTTATTGTCCACCCTTTTTTGGATAGATGTTCATATTTTAATAAAAGTATTAATCCTATGGATGACTGTAGTAATTTTGCATTGAGGGATAGGTTTACTTCTAACTGACCTTACGCATTAGCATATAATTTTTTGATAATTTGTAACTCTTTAAATGCAGTCTGGTTTGCTTTAACCAACAGCTTATATTTTAGAGCGAAGTGATTTATAGCTGAAACGATTTTCATTTTCTCAAGTTTTACATATGCAATAATTGAAGAGAAAATATGATTACTTTGAGATTTTACGGTTTTAGTCGGACTTTTTGCCAGACTTGCATTATTTTTTATAGACTTATGATATTCTTCAATTCTCCATCGTTTTTGATAGATTTCATACATATCGTCTGAATCAATTTTTAAATCATTGGTTATAAGATATAAAACACCCTCTGAGTTATTTTCGTTTTTGAAAACTTTTTTCTGTAGTATTACAGGAAACTCAATACCCTTTAAGTATATTTTCAGAGTGTTTTTATCTTTCATATTCAACGATGATACTTTTTGGAACAGACCTTTTTTCTTATGTAAATATGACAGAGCTACAGTCCTGTTTGACTTTAGGGATTGTAAAATAATAAACTAAGCGATATTTAATAATCCTGTAAAACGAGTATACTTTTATGTATGAGTATAAAACAGGAAGAAATAGATTTATTCAGAGAAAAATATTTGACCCTAAAG
>Ga0233431_1003697_pt1 | contig 17714 bp, 19 predicted proteins | sample SI_118_April2016_FD_179867 | JGI IMG/M metagenome (GOLD analysis project Ga0233431, IMG submission 179867) | Seawater microbial communities from Saanich Inlet, British Columbia, Canada - SI_118_April2016_200_MG | ecosystem: Environmental > Aquatic > Marine > Inlet | place: Canada: British... | reverse complement strand
TTCATATTCCCGACTCATCAAACCGCCCAGGGAATCCGCCGGTAAGAAATATGGTTCAAGCAACACCAAGATCGGAAATGCGCATTTGAAGTGGGCCTTCTCTGAAATCGCCTGTCTCTTCCTGAAGGGCAATGACCGGGGCCAGAAACATCACAACCGGCTGGTGAGCAAGCACGGCAAGAGCAAGGCTCTGTCTATCCTTTCCCGCGAACTCGGCAGATCTATCTATTTTATGCTTAAACGGAGGGAACCGTTTGATATGGACAAGTTCTTCAACCAGAGATAACTCACATCGGGGAAGGGTATGCCAGCTTAAAGCCTAACTGGAACATGCGAGTCCTTCTGAGTTGATTGGATGCATGCCCTGTCCCCGGCCAGTTTAGTTTTGATTGCTCGAATGATGGGTTTTGTGTTCTGCCCCATTCCCGAGCCCGTTACTAACTGAGACATCCTTTCGATATTCGGCAGGATGAACTCCCGGACTTGATAGGGCCGCATATGGGTACCGGTAAGTTTCTAAGCCGAGACCTTCGCTTGATTAGGTCTCATAAGCCGCCTGTCCTTGTTGACTTGAGCGGCCAGAGCTTCAATAGGTGTTTGGTGCAGACATGGATTCTGTGCCTGATCTTGAAACAGCGAGTTGGAATACGAATCGCGAGCGAGCAATCTTTATATGCCGGTATTTAACTGACCAAACATTCTGTTTGGTCAGCGGGGGAGACGTTTACCCTTGACAAAGGGAGTCCTTATAGGTGTTGGGTTGCCCATTTCCCAATTGTGTTTATGACGATTCATTCAGTCGCTCGCCACAATTAGAAGACACCTTCCAATCCTGCTCAACAGCTTGACCACATTTAGCACAGTTGTAGCCAATCATTTAAATCAACGTTTTACCGCAATAAGGGCAAAATCTATCACCATCTGAAACATATTTATTACAACTCGGACAGACTAAATTAGTTGTCGAGATATTGGACTCACTTCGCATCCGTTGCTGTTTCATCGCCCTTTCCGACTCGTACTTCAAATCTGCTTCTTCTATTCCTTCTTTCGTCTGTAACAAAGCGGTCCAAGTGCCGGCCAAGCCCATGAGACCTCCAGCAACCATACTAACCCAACCCCAGATCGGATAAGTGGTTGTCCGCACTTCATATACGCTATTTTCAGTGAAACCCTCATACGCTAAAAAGTAACCTGTAAGAATACAAGCCCCACCGATGGTTAATGAAGCTAGCACTCCCACTAGTCGCCAAGACTCGCCTTTCTTCACACACGCACTAACAATATGCATCACTAGCCAGAATGCACCGAAAAGTGGAACTAATGTTATCGCCCCCCAAATCATAAACCAAGCTCTCCTCTAGATTCAGATTAAGTGGGTAAAAATGTGAGATTCATTGTCTAGACATCTCATAGATTTCCGATCTTTATCCTTATATTATATGTCACTCGCGCAAAAGTTGATTGCTAATCGGCTTAGTCTACTATGGCTAAAAACAAAATTGGCAGCAAAAAAACAAAGATTGTAAGTATCCAGCCCCACTTTTCCCAAGTTTTTTGAGTTCGCCTGAAGTGTTCCACACTGTCCCATTTCTTGCTTCGCCATGCCCATTCGTTCCCTTTGATACCAAGCACGATAACCATTACAAATCCCACATACGGAACAAAGCAAAGCAAAGCTATCCAAACGCGATTCCCAATTCCCCAGAAAATGGGTATCAGGAACGCTCCCCAAGCCCACCCCTTAATCTCAGGTGGAAGCACTGCGTTTTTCCCTTGACCAGAAGTATTCGCTGTAATTGTTATGTCTGTTCGGGCAGCGATATTGTGTTGTGTGGCACTGGTTGAACCGCAACTTGGGCAGAAATGATGACCAACATCAACAGGATTTCCACACTGCTTACAATATGGCATTAGTCACCTCCAACTTTTTATGTTTATTCGGACCAACCAAGCTGATATTAGCGCCTTGTTGGGTTGCCCAAGTTGTTGACAATACTTATGACAATTCATCCAGCCATTCGCCACAATTAGGACAGCGTATCCAGTCCTCTGAAACTGGTTTGCCACATTGATGACATATTGATCTGAGAGTAGTATCGGGGGTAGCTATAATATGCGAAATAGATTCCCTCAGATTAATCCTGCAAACCTTGCACGTTACCCTATGCTCCGAATTACTATGACCGCATTCAGGGCAAACTATACGCTCGGTAACTGTTGACTTCCGTGATTCATCCTCACGAGATTCCCTTATATCTTCGAGGCAATGTTTGACTCCTTCAGGATTCGGACGGGCGATAAGAGCACAGATCAAGTTATGGAGAATGAAGAAGGGATTAAGGACTAATGCATGAGGACTGAACCAGCCAAGAAACAGTGATCGAAACGCCTCTTTAAGAAGTTCTACACGGACGCAAGGGACACATCCGATCACAGGGCGGCTTGAGAATCGTATTGCCAATATAAAGCCTCTTACTGATCTCACTTTCGCCGTAGTCTCGATTTTACGTCGGTAGCAAAATGGGCATTCAACATTTGTGAATTTGCTTGAAATCATCCTGCTCCCTTCACGATAACTGATGTCTAGGGAAATGTCTCAACTTAGGCAACCCAACCATTTATTAACATGGCTGTTTGCCATGTTAATAGGATAAATATTGCATTATCAGGTCAATTTGCCGTATGATATTTTCAAGGCTTGGATTATCCCTATGGCATATATTGTAGTGTCCATATTCATTCCACCTTCCATGCCGAGAATGTGCTTTCCCCTGAAAATACAGTACATGAGGTTGAAATGTCAACTCAAAAAGGGAAGAGTCTATCAGATGAAGTGCGCCGGATAATGCGGCTGAAAGGATATTCTATTCATACGGAGCGGTCTTACTGCGAATGGATAAAACGATATACAAAGTATCATAAAATGCAAAGCAGGGATGATTTCAGTGGTGGAGAAAAGAAGATCGAGCAGTTTCTGACATATTTGGCTATAGAAGGTAACGTTTCCCCAGCCACTCAAAATCAGTCCATGAATGCTCTCGTGTTCCTGTACAAACAGGTTCTGAAACAGCCACTAGATGAAGAGATTAACGCTGTTCGGGCTAAAAGAAAGATCACTGTCCCTACAGTATTGACCCGAAAAGAAGTGAGTCAAATGATTGCTCATGTCGATGGGACACCGCAAATCATTGTTAAACTTTTGTATGGTAGCGGCCTTCGATCTATGGAAGCTGTGAGATTGAGGGTCCATGATATCGATTATGATATGAAACAATTGACCGTACGTTCAGGTAAGGGTTCAAAAGATCGTTATACTACATTCCCTGCTTCAATAGCTCCACTTCTGGAAAACCACCTTGTCAAAGTAAAGGCCCTCCATGAGTATGATTTAGCCAAAGGAAACGGTGAGGTGTATTTGCCCTACGCACTATCACGGAAATATCCCAATGCTGCCAAGGAATGGACGTGGCAATATGTGTTTCCATCACGCAAGATATCAATCGATCCGAGATCGGGGAAGTCACGCAGGCATCATGTTGACCCGAGTGTGGTAAATAAGGCTATTAAAGCAGCTGCAAAGCGGCTGGAATTAAGAAAGCAAATTAGTGCCCATACTTTTCGTCATAGCTTTGCCACCCATCTGTTGGAACGAGGCACTGATATCAGAACCATTCAGGCCCTGCTGGGCCATAAAGATATCTCAACTACCATGATTTATACCCATGTGTTACAGCGTGGAGGTCATGGCGTTTTAAGTCCATTAGATGATCTATCCTAATGTCCTCAACAAAGGTCCTCTAGTGGTTAGAAGCCCTGCGGATCGGGTGTAATCTGATACAATCCGCCCGCCAGTTGCTTATGTGTTGCTTATTTGGATTTGGCAGCCAAATTTATAGATGTGGAAATTTGCGAGCCGTATTAAATTGGCAGAAATGCCGGACTATCCTCCGGTCATTCGGATCGGGTAGTCTTTGGGCGTAGCCGTTGTCCATCCACCAGTTTGCCATTCGAGTAGCTGTGGAAAGCGGGACGGAGAGGGCCTGACTCACTTCACCCATAGTGGGTCCTTTTCTGATAGAGGATCGTACCCATCGGCTGAAAGGTGATTCGATCATACTTTTCCCTGGATTGAGATCCGAAGAGAAGATTCCTCACTTGGATCATCTCCTCCGGAGGTGGTGCCGAGACCATCGCCAGTATCTCCTTGACACAATGCACGAATTGGATTATCGGCTTATCGGATCGATTTGTTTTGGTTACTTCTGTCATTATCGTTCCCGGAAAATACTTCCATTGTGGAAATACATCACACAGTTGTCCTGGTTTCAAGTCTATTTCAAACAGTTATTCGAATGGCCTTTCATCCCACCATGGGTAGAACCCAGGCATATCAGAACTTGGTTTAAGGATGAACTGTGGAGCCCTTTTTTCGAGGAAAGATTGAATGCCTTCGTTGCTATCGGCGTTTTTCCCTGTCCAGTACATACATTTGGAATCGATCTTGTGGGCCTCCATGGGGTGATCAGCTCCCGCCATTCTCCAGAGTAACTGCCTGGCCAGGGCTACTGAAAGCGCGGATGTATTTTGTGCAATCTCCAGAGCGAGTTCCCGGGCACGTGGCATCAATGCCTCTGGTTTCAGAACCTCACTTACCAACCCTCCCTGAAGTGCTTCCTGTGCTGGGAAAACGCGACCGGTAAGAATCCATTCTGCTGCCTGGCTCATCCCGACAATCCGGGGTAAAAACCAGCTGCTGCAAGCTTCAGGGACAACTCCGCGTCGGGTGAAGACAAAACCGAACTTGGCATCCTCGGAAGCGAGACGAATGTCCATAGGTAAAGTCATTGTAATTCCCACTCCAACAACCGGCCCATTTATCGCAGCGATTACAGGCTTCTTCATATCGTAGATTCTCAATGAAACAAGGCCACCATTGTCACGGTGCGTTTCCAAGGATTCTTGAGAGTCGCGTCTGCTGTAATCGAATGTGTCCCCGGCATTCCCAAAATCGGCCCCGGCACAAAAGGCTCGGCCCGATCCGGTAACGATGACCACTCTCACATTATCGTCAGCATCGGCTCTGTCAAAAGAATCGATAAGTTCTGCCTTCATAGTAGGGGTAAAGGTGTTAAGTTTCTCCGGTCTGTTCAACGTTATAGTCAATATCCTTTCGGAAATATCGTATTTAATGTGGGTGTAGTCCATTTATACTCCTTTTATTCTGGCAGTTGATCGTAGCCTCAATCGTAAAGGCTTTCTACCCATCTAAAAGAATTATGTTTTTGGGCCAGATGGGCGCATTTTAACGGTAATAATTGCATGAACATGGGGAGGTTTGATCGTCTCAAGGTCATTTATCTATTTGTTATAAGGCATTTCAAGGTGAATTTATCAATTGTAGATTAGCTGGGACGTAACCTTTATGCGCATTTTATGCTATACACCTTACCATAGTACCATACACAAATAGTACTTTTGGAATTGATGAGAAGAGCGTTTTCGATGGTGTGTTTGCAAATAGGATGAGGAGGTAAGGGAAGATGATTATTAAGGTTATGGAGAAACGCATCGATTTAAACAGGGTTGGCCAATCTATTGATTCCTGGGATGTGCCATTTCCGGTGTTTGTACCACATGGTCACACTGTAAATCAGATGGCAGCTGGGACTTTGACACGGTTCTCGGGCAATCCGGTCCTCAAACCGATAAAAGAGCATCAGTGGGAATCAAAGTATGTACTCAACGCAGCCACTATTGGTCTCGATGGCAAGGTATATATGGTATATCGAGCTTATGGTGATGATGAGATTTCACGCCTTGGGCTGGCCGTAAGTAAAGACGGATTCAATTTTACCGAAAGGCTGGAAACGCCGATATTTGAACCTGATCATAGTAGTGAAAGCCTGGGATGTGAGGACCCGAGATTGACCCTGCTGGGTGCTCGCGTTTTTATGACTTATACAGCATGGGATGGTGAAGTGCCCCAGATAGGACTGGCATCAATTTGGGTGAAAGACTTCCTGAATTATCGTTGGAAAGAATGGCAGAGGCACGGCTTGTTTCTCCCGGGAGTACCCAATAAAGATGCTACCCTTTTCCCGGAGGAATTTAATGGGAAAGTTGCGATGCTTCATCGCATCGAGCCACATATCTGGATAACCTATTCTTCACGTCGCCCGGAGCAGCCCTGGCCAAACACAGGTCACCAGATTATTGCCAAAGCAACAGGAGGGATGGATTGGGATTCGAAGAAGATTGGTGCTGGAGCACAACCCATCAAAACAAAATATGGATGGTTGATGATCACTCATGGCGTAGATCATGCCAAAGTATATCGGTTGGGTGTGATGTTGCTTGATTTGAAGAATCCATCGAAATTGATATATCGTTCACCGAACGCCATTTTGGAGCCGGTGAACGAGTGTGAACTGGGTGGGGACGACCAGTCCTGGGTGCCGAATGTGGTATTCACATGTGGCGCAGTACCTAGGGAGCTCCATAAGCCCATTCTGGACGCCAATGATGAACTGATAGTATACTACGGAGCTGCAGATACTGTGATGAGCATCGCGACAGCAAAAATTGGAGATCTTATACCGGAGGAAATACGGGGATAGACTTACCCAAACTGTCCTCGTACCAAAGGGGGGAGCACTAATACCAAAGTGCTCCCTTTTTTTGTGGTTGGTTCAAAAATTGGTATAGTCGTTTTCTGACACTGTCTTCCCGAATAAAACTTTACATAAAGTGCTCATGGACACTCAGGAACCAATTTACTACAATATAGCCAAGGGTGCCAGGATATCGTATGATATTGCTGTAACGGATAAGTAATAATTTAGTTGGGGAAATAGTTGATTTATATCCTGCAGGGCGAAGACGATTTCACAATCAAAGAGACGTTGTCCAGAATCAAGGAAGATTGCGGCGGTGATTTACTGGGGGAATCGAATGTTACGGTTTTTAATGGCACTAAAGTTGGCGCCAATGAACTTATGGCTGCATGCAATACGATATCATTCCTCTCACCAAAACGTCTGATTATAGTGGAAGGACTGCTGGGCCGATTTGAACAAAAAGGAAAGCGCGGTAGAGGGAAAAACAAATCTCCTGAGTTAAAAGAGTGGGAATCTCTCGCCGAATCGGTTATGCCGGAAAGCACTATCTTGGTATTGATAGAGAATAAGCTCAGCAAGACCAACCCTCTACTTAAGAAACTGACCCCAGTTGCCGAAGTCAAAGAATGTACCCCCCTGGATCTTCGAGGTAAAGATTTGCCCAATTGGCTACGAACGCGAATAAAGAAGAATGGCGGCGAGATATCCCCAAAGGCATTGAGGCTTTTGATTGACTTGATTGGGAACAACTTGTGGATACTATCAAATGAGATCGATAAACTTTGCCTTTATGCGGAAGGACGAGTGATTGAAGAGGATGATATCAACTTGCTGGTGGGATATGTCAGGGAATCCAATATTTTCCAAATGGTTGATGCCATAGTACAGCGGCGATTGGGAACAGCATCTCGTCTGATGCATCTCCAGTTGAATGAAGGGTCAGCGCCCCCATATCTGCTATACATGATAACCAGGCAGTTTCGTCTGTTAATTCAGGTGAAAGCGCTAATGGAACAAAAAGTTCCGACGAGTAAGATCGGGAACAGGATTGGTGTGACATCTGAATATGTGCTGGGGAAAACCCTGGATCAAGCTAGGGGGTATCCGTCCAGGAAACTTGAGGAGACTTATAAAAAGTTGTTGATAACCGATCTCTCTATTAAAACGGGGAGACTGGAAGGGGAATTGGCAATGGATCTCTTGTTAGCGGATTTATGCAAATAGTGGCTGTATTTAATCGTACAATAGAACTACTTGACAACAAAGGTATCCTATAGCTATACTTCTTCCAATCTTTGATAGGGAGGCGACGATGTCTGCAAAGATACTAATTGAACGCAGGATCAAACAGGGTTGTCTGGGTAGTCTCCTTGAATTATCCGTCCAGTTGAGGGCATTGGCCGTGAAACAACCTGGATATATATCGGGAGAAACACTAGTTTCTGCCGAGCATGACGATGTTCACCTGGTCATTAGTACATGGCGAAATTTTAATGACTGGAAGGCATGGGAAAACAATCCTGAAAGAGCTGAAATTGCAGAAGAGATTGAAAAGCTACTGGTTGAACCCCCTTCAGTTAAAGCCTTCATTGACCTGTATGGTTCAGGTGCCGGATAAATGCCGGGGAAAACCTCATGAGCTATTAAATGATCCACTCAATATTGCGTGTTTTGCAAATGAAGCTGTGAGCGGTTTGTAGAATGTGTGTTATCAGTCTGGAAGACGTGTTTACAATCCCGAACTAGCTATTACCTAGCCAATTAGTAAATAATACTTGTCCCCGTAACTCCTTTCAAATCTTATTAAATGACATTTGTTTTGTTATTTGCGGTTTTGTGCCCAGGTAGAATATGTTAAGATGAAAGTGCTTTCATTAGAGAGGAATTAAAGATGTCATTCGAAGATGCTGTAGATAAAGCACTAGAGGATTTTGGAAAACTGAGCCCATTTGTGGCTGCTTCAAAAAGCGGCACTGATTTTAAGAATGGAAAATTCGTTGTGAAATTTTTCAACCGCACTTTTCTGATCAGTCACCCTGATGGTGAAGTGGAAGAGGTGGGTGGTGAAGAAGGGTATCCGAAGTGGCTACGAGTGCTTCTTATGCATTACCTGAGCCAGGCTGATGGTACCGCTGTGGCAGACAAATGGATCGCCTATCGACAATTACCCGGTGGCAATTTCTTTGAACAGAGATTTCTGAACATGAGCATAAACCCGCTCACAAAGGCTTTCGGTGATGATATAGAAGGATTCAAACGCGGATGTCTTGCCCTGGGTGGAGAGCCGATAACTCGCACTGGCGACGCCGGCTTTCGTTTCCGGGCTCTGCCGAAGATACCAATGGCGTGTATCCTCTATCTTGGCGATGAAGAAGTGCAACCGGCTGTAAATGTCCTTTTGGATGCTGCATCATTTGCGTACCTGCCAACAGAGGACCTTTCTTTACTTGGTGCCCATCTTAATAGCATGCAGCGGTACCGAACTCAAAAGTGAACCCATATTTGTAGCTGGAGATAGAAGTATGAATATCGCAAGGTGCAAAGGTGCCCGGGACATGTTCCCACAAGATATGCGAGGATTCCGCAAGGTTGAGGCGGCATTCCGTTCATCCTGCTATTTGTGGGGTTATGAAGAAATCCGCACCCCAACTTTGGAGTATTTGCACCTGTTTACCTCAGCCGGAACCCTGAGCCCGGAAATGCTCAGCAGGGTGTACTCGTTTCTTGATTGGGATGGATGGAGTGGTGAGAGAGTTGTGCTCCGTCCCGATGGGACTATTCCGTCGGCAAGATTATATGTGGAAAGCCTATCTGATATGCCGGTTGCCAGACTTTGTTACGTTGAAAATGTGTTCTCTTTTGAAGGAACGGGGCAGGAATCGAGAGAGCAATGGCAATGCGGTGCAGAGCTGATCGGAGGGAGTGATCCGGGCGGTGATGCAGAGTTGATCATGCTCGCGTTGGAAATCCTGCAAAATATGGGGATTAAATCGATCGACGTCAAGATATCACACGTAGGTTTGTTTAAAACACTGTTGCAGGAATTAGGCCTTGATGAGGAAGAACAATCAAAGAGGTTAAAGGAAATCTTGACAGGCGATGTAAATTTACTTGGCAAGATCAAGGGAGAATCGCAGGAGGTCAAAAGATTTCTAAAGTTATTACTTGAGGTACAGGGGAAATCTCTGGGATATCTGGAGAACCTAAAAAGCGTATTGCCTCAGGGACTGTCAAAGATCAGGTCTTCGATAGATGATATGGCTCAGATAGCCCATCTTCTGGATGGCATAGGTCAGGAATACCGGGTGGATTTCGCTTCAGGTGAAGGATTTGAGTACTATACCGGAATGGTATTCCAGTTTTACTATTCAGGACAGTTGATGGGGAAGGGTGGACGGTATGATGAGCTAATACCACTTGTAGGCGGAGGAAATATACCGGCTTCCGGTTTCGCGCTTCTGATGGATAATGTTCAGTCCGTCATCGATACTGATGAACCATATGATCCCGAGACAATCCTGTTAACCTGTAAGACCGGGAAGATCGAGGAGTTAAAAGGTTCGTTTGCAGTGGCGAGTATGTTGCGGGAAAAAGGGCATATAGTAACGCTTGATTGTGGTTGTAGCAGTGAGGTTGGTGGTCGGTGGATGGTTACCCTTGAAGAAGTAAGAAAAGAAATCATAGTCAGTCTGCGAGATAATAGGAACGGCAAAGAAGAGTCCGGCCTTTCACCGAGTAAGCTGTTGCAAGAGATAGAGGATTCCAAGTGACATTGAAGCTTGCCCTGCCTAAAGGATGGCTCCAAAGCAATACTGCGGCTTTTCTTGAAAAGGCTGGATTTGGATATGCCGATTACCATGAAAAAAGCAGATCGTATCGTCCAAAATCAGATAGGTTCAAGGATCTTTTTACCAAAGTATTTCATGAAAAAGACCTGGCCATTCAGGTTGCCATTGGCAATTATGATCTGGCAATTTGCGGGTTCGATTGGATTCAGGAATTGCTGGTTAAATATCATGGTGATGCAATTGTCAGGGTCCGTGACCTGGGATATGGACGGCGCAATCTCTATGTGGGAACCAGTAGGTTTTCTGATTTACGATCAGTCGAGGATGTGAAATCCCACACCGGCACTATACGCATTGTCAGCGAATATCCTAACCTGGCCGAAGCTTTTGCGCTGAAACTTCGGTTGAGGAGATTCAAGGTCTTACCTGTTTGGGGAGCTACGGATGCGTATCCTCCCGAACATGCCGATTTGGCTGTTGTATCGGCCTCATCCCCGGACGATCTAATCGAAAAGAACCTCATCCCCATAGCAAAACTTCTGGCAGGTAATGCATGGCTTATTGCCAACAGAGCGAGCTTGGAGCAGAAAGACCTGAGTTCTATGCTGGAGCTGTTTTATAAAACTGATCCGGGAAGGGGATCAGAAGCGGAATTATCGATTTCAGAAATCGAACCGGAAGAAGAGTTTGAGTCATCCGTTTTTGAGGATGGAGTAGTCACCTTAGCCCTTGCTGATGGACATCAACAAAGCCACACAAGTAAATTTATGAAAACGGCCGGTCTGAGAATAAAGGGCTATCGACAACCTCCACCTACTCGAAGACCACGTCTTCTTTTCGATGGGGCACAAGTAAAGGTTATCAGGCCGCAGGACATGCCTCTTCAGGTGGCAAATGGCAATTTCGATCTGGCAATAACCGGTCGGGACTGGCTGAGTGACCAGATGTATCAGTTTCCATCGAGCCCCGTTGAGGAGTTAATTGATCTGGGATTTGGTCGTGTCAGGATTGTTGCTGTTGTGCATAACGATCTGCCGGTGGAAAACACCAATGATTTGAGGCATTTGTTAATATCCGGACAAATTCCGGTATTGCGTATTGCAACAGAATACACTAATATCGCTGATAAATATGCTAGGGATAATCACCTTTCTCCATATAAGGTGATTCCTTCTTGGGGGGCAACTGAGGCGTTCTTGCCTGAAGATGCTGATGTGCTCATCGAAAATACAGAGACCGGTGCGACGTTGGCGAAGAACAAGCTAAAGATTATCGAGACTATTATGGAATCGACCGGTTGTCTTATTGGCAATTCGAATAGTCTCGCTGATCCAGACAAGAAAGAGAGAATCGATACGCTTGTCGGCACTTTCAAGAAAGGTTTGACTTCCGATTGAAGGGATAGTAAGTTGAGAATAATCCGGGATGTTGAAGTTGCCAAGGAAACACTATTAAAGCGCTTGTCGGCGGAATCGGTAGAATTGCCGGTCCATGTTAAACGCCGAATAATCGAGACGTTTGGTCAGGAACTCACTGCTGATGAAGTAGTGCGGAGGATTATTCAAAACGTTAGGGCCAATGGCGATGCTGCCCTAATTGAGTATGCAGAAATCTTGGATGGAGCAGAGCTAAAGCAGGTTGAGGTCCCTGGTGAAGAAATAGCCGCCGCTAAAAAGGAAGTTGACGAACATCTATTAGTTTCTTTAAAAATTGCCGCTGATAATATACGTAATTTCCACCAAAGGCAACGTGATACATTGCCTATCGGAAGAACCGAGTTAGGTGAGGGGGTTGGACAAATTCTGGCCCCGCTCGAGCGAGTGGGTGTCTATGCACCGGGGGGAACAGCATCCTATCCTTCAACTGTGCTTATGACGGCGATACCGGCCAGAGCGGCTGGCGTTGATGAGATCATTCTGGCGACCCCTCCCAAGAAAGACGGACGGATTCCTCCGTTAACGCTTGCGGCTGCAGAGATCGCAGGAGTTGACCGGGTATTCGCGATCGGCGGAGCCCCAGCTATCGCCGGTCTTGCTTTTGGTACTGAATCCGTTCCCAGAGTGGATAAAATATGTGGACCGGGCAACATTTTTGTGATGCTGGCCAAAAAGCAGGTATTCGGCGCGGTGGATATCGATGGTCTTCAGGGCCCGACAGAGACGATCGTACTGGCTGATGATTCGGCAAATCCGGTTTCCTGTGCCGCTGACTTGCTGGCTCAGGCTGAGCATGATGAATTGTCATCGGCGATAATGATAACCACTTCAGCGTCACTGGCAGAAAAGGTTGCCAGCGAGGTTGAACGTCAACTTTCAGAGTTGGAACGCAATGGAATAGCCAGGAGATCCCTCGATGAGCGTGGTGGAATAGTCGTTGTTGGCAGTGTGGATGAAGCTATCGATATCGTCAACGCATACGCCCCAGAGCACCTTTGTCTCTTGGGACAGGATGCTCAATCAGTTACCGACAGGATACGCCATGCGGGGGGTATCTTCATCGGTGAGAGCTCTCCCGAGGTACTCGGAGATTATGTAGCCGGGCCCAGTCATGTAATGCCCACAGGCGGTACCGCTCGTTTCAGTTCACCGGTAAATGTCCTGGATTTTCTCAAGGTTACCAGTCTGGTATCCTTGGATGAAAAATCATTTCAAGCGTTAGGCAGTCATGCTACGGCCATAGCCAGAGCGGAAGGTTTAACCGCTCATGCCAAAGCGATCGAACTAAGAAAACGGCAGTAATGCAAACTTAATCGGATAGTTAAACGTAGTCCTCCTGTTTTATTATTTGTTGACAAGCTGTAATGCTATTTCGTACAATCTTGTGCAATAGCAGTCTGGTTATTGATCAATGCACTCATATCAAATTACACTTCGTTTCGGAAAAAGGAGGTGAATTACTTGGAATTTGCGAATGATTGGCTGTGGCTGATATTCGTTGGGGCCGGGTTGTTTCTAGCTGTGTTGGAACTACTGGTCGGGGTGGATACCGGCCTCGATATGGTGATCGTGGGCTCGGTATTCGTAATTAGCGGGTTGGCAACATGGCCGTTTGGATCGTGGGCAGTGACGATAGTTGTGGTTAGTGCGGTATCCATAATGTATGTCGTTGGTGGCAGGAAGTACGTTCATCGACGCATGCTCGTGAAAGGTGAAAAGACGAATATCGATACCATTATCGGGAGAAAAGGATCCGTTCAGAAAGAAATAAGTGCCAGCAATGATGGCCTGGTGAAAGTTGGATATGAGGAATGGAGAGCGAGATCAGGAGAGGCTATTAGTGAAGGGCAGGATGTGGTGGTTACCGGAATTGAGGGCGTTACACTGACCGTAAAGAAAAGTAATGGAGGGAAATAGAAATGGCAGCAGCGATTATAATACTGGCAATCATCGTGGTACTGGCACTGGTGACACTGGCTAAATCAATAACCATCGTCCATCAGGCTCAAAAGGGTATTGTGGAGAGGTTCGGACGATTCAAGGAAGTTCTGGACCCTGGGCTCAGGTTTATTGTTCCTTTTGTTGACAAGGTAATTGTGAGAATTGATATGAGGGAAACAGTTCTTGATGTTGAACCTCAACCGGTTATTACGATGGACAATGTCACAGTAAATGTGGACGCGATCATATATTATTACGTAACTGATCCCAAGGCTGTCAGATACGAGGTTGCCAATTTCTATGCTGCTGTCAGCAAACTTGCGCAAACATCGCTGAGAAATTTGATCGGTGAAATGGCTCTGGATGAGACTTTGACTTCAAGGGAGCGTATTAACGCTTCTCTCAGGAACACACTGGATGAAGCCACGGATAAGTGGGGGGTAAAGGTTACCAGGGTTGAAGTAAAAGAAATCGAACCTCCTCGCGATATTTCAGACGCAATGAGCAAGCAGATGAAGGCCGAGCGTGAGAAACGAAGTGTAATCCTTGGTGCTGAAGCTTACCGGGATAGACAGATACTGGAAGCAGAAGGCGATAAGCAGAATGCGATACTCGTTGCAGAGGGGCAGAAGCAAAAGGAGATACTAGTAGCGGAAGGTGCCAGGCAGGCGGCCATTCTGAGAGCCGAAGGTGAATCCCAGGCTATCGAGACTGTATCAAACGCAGCTGATAAGTACTTCATTGGCAATGCTCAGACTTTGAAACAGCTTGAGGTTGCCCAGGCATCTCTGGAGAACAATACCAAACTAGTGCTGCCAGACAAATCAAGGCTAATTAACGTCATTGATATGCTTGGTAGACGCGATGCGGAATAGATAAAAGCAAATGCATTGATAAGTGATTTTATCTAGCGCAGGGAGGGATAATGTCCATATGGGGCAAATCCTCAATTATTGCTGGGTTGGTTCTTTTGGTGTTGACCACTTTTGAATCTGACTTCACGGATTCACGTCTTCTGTAGCGAAATTTGATATATGGTTTTCTTGATTGCAATCTGATGTAATATGAACGATCTCGCTATCTTATGTACAAATCATAAGTACAGAATCATGTGCAAGGAGGCTCAAGAATGAACGACCAAGATCCGGAATCAGAGATAATTATGAGCTCTCAAGAGCGCAGTGATGCTAACAAGTTCATTATTGATCATTTGCACAAAACCATGAGAGATTCCAGAGCGAATTTCGCGGGATTGCGTACTAAACTTACGATCACATACTGGGTTATGATAGTTCTATCCATAGGCATGTTCATCATCGGTATTGTGTTGCTCAGCGTACCGATTGTTGCCGCGTTCCGCAACGACATCAGCGGTCTCGAGTCGCTCACTTCAGCTGGTTTTGGTGTAGTGGATTTGGCGGGGCTATTTCTGTTTAGACCTATTGAACGGATTCACAGTCTCATGGGCGACATGAGCCAGATAACCATGGCTCTTAACAGCTTTCGCATACAGGTTGGATTGCGGCTCATTGAGATGAATTCCAACAATAGAGCTACAGTGGGACAGGCGGCTGAACACGTCAGTAATGCTGCAAAAGACAGTATTAATCTGGTTCAGGATTACTTTGAGGGAAAAGAAAAATAGTCGGTGAAAACGGATGGGTTCAAAGCTGGTTTTCGCAGGAAATATTTTTCAGAGGATTTGAGGAACGGCTTGTCTTTTCATGTCAGTTTGTTCATAAGATAGCTTCAAGACCGAGATGAATGGTATCGGCCCTATAAATGCGAATTAGGCGAGGAATTTGCTCAACCTGTTTTATCTATACGAACCAGGGCTGTAGTGGAGAATTTACCTGTGGTGTTGGGGCAGGCGTATGGCGCCATTGCCCAGTACCTCGGAGAATCTGGGGCACAACCAGTCGGCCCCCCTTTTGCCGGGTAGGGGTGACATAAGAAACCAGTGAAATTCCATCAGGAAAAGCCGCTACTTGTGTTTATATCGGTCAACACAGCGATATCGAACCGGCTACAATGAACTCGCACAATGGATCGCTGACAATGGGTATGAATCAACCGGCGTGGTTTATGAAGTGTATCTGAATGATCCCGACCTGCCCCCCGGAGGAATTAGAAACTCAGATACTGTTTCTGCTGAAAGATTAGTCGGGGATTTCGCACAAGTCATTATTATGAAGGCTTGTTTTGTAAATCGATTTTTGTTAAAGTGTATGCTAATAAAACTCGGCTATTCAATTAAGTTGTAGGCTGAGGGGCAAGGGCAATGTGTTTTTCAGCAGAAGCAAGTTTTGCAGCCAGTGGTGTACTTGCCGCAAGCGGTATTGCAATTTCACGCATACCGAAAGAAAAATCTGAAATACCGCTTTCAATTTGTCCCATCATATTTGCCGCCCACCAATTTATTGAAGGTCTCCTATGGTTGCACCATTCGGGAACTTTGCCAGACGAATACAGGTCGGGAGCGGTTTATGGATTCGTCCTTATCGCCCTGGTACTTTGGCCTATATATGTGCCTTTCGCGGCATATAAAACCGAGACAGGGAAAATACGGCGAAGAATCATCTTTGCCTGTCTATTACTCGGCCTCTATGTTGGTATAACGTTTTTAATTAACATCATAAATAATCCCGTAGACGCATCGGTAGTAGGGCAAAGTTTTTCCTATCATGTAGACATGCACGGGGACTTCCTCATCCCTTATGTGATAGCCGTATCTATTCCATTCATGGTTTCCAGTAAAAAAGGATTGGTGCGCTTTGGTGTTGCTCTTACGCTTTCTTGCGCTGTCGCAATGTATGTTGCCTCTTCGTCAACTTTGCCATCGGTCTGGTGTTTCTATGCTGCGATACTCAGCTTAGGTCTCTATGGCTATTTCAGATCTTCTGCTAAAGCCTACACAGCGAAGAACTAAAGGGGATATCCCGGTACCGTGGTTATTGGGTGCGGCTGAGTCGGTTCCATCAAATCCTTTTTCAACCTCTTTGTTCATCTGTAACATATGCATAGTATACTCAAACCAACAGTGGATGATAGTACTCGTTTCTTCTCTTGGTATTATAATTCATTTGGTACAAGGAGAGGGAGGTGATTTATGGAGGCATATTGCATTAAGTGCCGTAAAATGACCGAGATGGGAGATGCGCGAAAGTTGACAATGAAGGATGGGAAGATGTGGATTAGGGGCTATTGTCCTCAGTGCGGTGCTGCTGTATGGAAGAGAGTTGAATCCGAGGACGCTCCCTATCCGGTATCTGCCTTTCATCTGACCTAGCCGTACTTGTTGCTCTGTTATTGGAGGCTAGGTCAAATATTCTTTAGATCTATGTTTGTCATTGCACAGTTTGAGATCAACTTGTAATGACTGCTTCATTTACAGCAATATCGGTTTTCAAAAAGGGAATCACATTCGGTGCCATATTTATGGCTGCATGCCCGTCGTCTTTCATAAGGTTTACAGTTAGGTTTGGAACCAGTTTCTGCAATCTTTTAACCGTTTTCGGCGTGTTTAGAAAAGCGTCATTTTCGCCTGCGAGGAATAATACAGGCATTGTCAGGCTCAACAACTCTTCATCGGAAAAGAGTGGCGGCGCTCCAGTGCGAAAACGAAAATGCTTGTTTGTTAACATGAAAAACTCTTCCGCATCTTCTGATAACGCTGCATTGTAAAAAACAAGTCGCTTTATCCGGTTGAGTCCCCAGTTACCTAAAAGAGACAGTACTATTATTTTGACGAGAAATGATTTCCGTGGAGGATAGACACCAACAGGGCAAATCAAAACAGCCTTTTGACCTGCCCCCAGTTATTGTACCACCCCCAATGTTAGAGATGGGAGGAAAGCTGGCTGGATTGTCTCAGGGGCAGGAGGCCGATATCCAAGCGAACTATGAGGTCTCACCTGATTGTATTCCTT
>Ga0233431_1003695_pt1 | contig 17727 bp, 11 predicted proteins | sample SI_118_April2016_FD_179867 | JGI IMG/M metagenome (GOLD analysis project Ga0233431, IMG submission 179867) | Seawater microbial communities from Saanich Inlet, British Columbia, Canada - SI_118_April2016_200_MG | ecosystem: Environmental > Aquatic > Marine > Inlet | place: Canada: British... | reverse complement strand
TATCGAAAAACGGACAAATAGTAACAGAATGGGAATTTAACTTAACAAACATGACTATTAACGATCCATCTACATCGGAACAAAATACTTTAACAGTATTAAACCAAGATACTTACGTATCGGATATGCTAGAATACGTTAACCAAGCATTCGCATCAGCGTTTGGTTGGCTACTACAATAAGAATGAAACATCAAACAACAAAATTAGCACTGACAATTTTCTTAGTTCTACTTCTAATACCGCTCTCGTACGCAGCAATAATTTCTGGACGAATAACATCATGGGATGGAGAAACGCAAACTTTGGAATATTCTGATGCGGTTTCACATTATGGAGATGGTTCTGATGTTAACAGAAACATTTTTGTAGAAATTTGTGCAGATTCTCAAGCAGATTTGCTAAACAAATACGCATCTTTAGCTTACAAAGTTTCGACGAACTACACAACACTGGAAATCATACCGCCAAAGATCATTACTTCTTGGATTAATTCATCTAACTGTACAAGGGTAGATGTAGATCTAAGCAGAGCAAAAGCTACTTACGCGGGTATTCTTTCGGTAGTATTATCCAATTCTGCAGAATTAACTTCTCCCTCGTTCTATGACTTATCACAATCTACTGGATTTCTTGATGGTAACTTCACACTAGAATATACTGACCTAGGTGCAACTGTAAATGTAACAGTGACTGCTGCAGAAAGTTCCAACGGGACAAATATCACAACAGATAGAACTTATATCATAATTGGAATAAGAAATAGCACAGGAGATATAACGGACGCAGGAATAACTAGTTTAAACAACCCCGTAACACTACAGAACCCGAACACTATGTATGACTTCTCTGTGAACAGAATAATTCTTGCAGGAACAATAACTAATGGTGCACTATCTGTTACGTTAGACGCACCAGCAAATAATACATATTACAATATTTCAAACGCAACTTTCTCCTGTTCTGCATTATCCAATACCGACTTACAAAACATTACTCTCTACCACAACATAGGAGGATCCTTCCAAGCTAACATAACTAACGACAGTATTAGCGGCTTTGTAGACTCTGCATCCTTCCCTCTGACAAGCATACCTGACGGAACTTATCTTTGGAACTGCTTTGCCGAATCAGTATCAGATGATACTTTTGCTACCACTAACAGAACGGTAACAATAGATACAACCAATCCTAGCTTAAACGTTTCACTTTCAACAACCCAAGTAGAATATATAACTGAAACCATAACAATAGACTGGAACGCTTCAGACACAAACCTACACACAAAATACATTAACATAACATATCCCGATAGTTCGCAACTAACCTATCAAACAAACGACTCGGCTGACATTACTCTAAACCTAAACAACCTCACACAATTAGGTACCTATACAATAACTGCCTACGTTAACGATTCTGCAACCAACTTCAACACAACAACTGTAACCTTCTCAGTTAATGATACAACCCCTCCTGTAACCACTTTAAATTCTCCCGAAAACAACATCTACAATAACACAGGAAATCTATCTCTAACTTGTTCTGCAACAGACTATGGATTATCTTCCATCACTCTATATCATAACATCTCAGGTACATTTCAACCTAACCAAACACTCTCTGCGTCACCAAACTCATCTACCATAACATTCAATCTAACTGATTTAAGTGATGGAACATATTCTTGGAATTGTTTAGCAAATGATACAGTTGACCAAACAGATTTTGCAAACTCAAATAGAACCTTTACTATAGATAGAACGTTACCGCAAGTAACTTTAGTTTTACCCTACAACGGAACATACAACAGCGATGGAAACATGACCTTTATTTGTAATGCTACAGACACAAATCTAGATGCGATTGTTTTCTACCATAACATCTCCGGTACATTCCAAGCTAACCAAACAAGCGACGTTTCACCGACCGCACAGCAAGTTGAATTTAACGTTACAGGAATACAAGACGGGGAATATGTTTGGAATTGTTTAGCAAATGATTCTGCAGGAAACCAAAACTTTGCTGCAAATAGAACATTTACTGAAGACCCCACCAACCCTAACGTGGCTTTACTCAGCCCAGACAACAACATATACTCAAATTCTGAGAACATAACACTAATTTGTCAAGCGATAAATATAAACTTAAACACAATCGAGCTTTACCATAACATTAATGGGACATTTGTGCAAAATCAAACAGTTAGCCTACCTGAAGGAACAACATCGTACATTGCATCATTCAATTTATCTAATTTACCAAACGATGTAACATTCCAATGGAATTGCTTTGCTAATGACACGCAAACACTAGACAGATACAATGACACTAACAGAACAATTATCATTGATCAAACAGACCCTGTTGTTGCATTAATCTCTCCACTAAACAACTCTTTACTAAGAGAACAAAACATTACTTTAACATGTAACGCAACAGATCTTAATCTAGAAACCATTTCTCTTTATCACAACATAAGTGGCAATTGGACATTAAACCAAACAAGAGTGGTTTCTGCACCGTTCGCTGAAGTTAACTTTACAGTAAACAACACAGCTGATGCGGTATACAAATGGAATTGTTTGGCAAATGACTCTGCAACGAACGACGCATTCGCTCCTGAGAACTTCACATTTGAAGTTGACGCAGTCCTGGATTTAGATTTACCTGAAGGAGTTTATGAACCGCTATGCTGTGCAGGTGGCGGGGAAAGCTGTGACGCAACACCTTTCTCAACAGATGACAGAAACTGTGACACTGGCGCAGTCTTACCTGGAACCCACCTACACACATTTTCGATAATGATCTATGATATTAACTCAACTGCTAACGACGAGTTAGAGTGCTACATCAGACAATCAAATTCATCTTTAATTCGACTAAACACCACACTAACTGCAATGGCGAACGGCCAGGCTTATCTTAATCATACTGTTTCCAACATGTCAAACTCTGTAGACTCGGACACACCATGGGTTATCGTAAATTGTACCCAATACAACACTACGGACACAATATTAAACAACGCAATAAACGCAATTTTGTATGTGCATAACAACACTTGGACACCTGTACCTGGTACTGATTCTTACCCTGAAGATGATGCGAGTAAATCTTTTGATTGCTTTAACGCACAAACTGGAAGATACTTGAACAATTCAAGAGAATGTTCATTTTCCGGGGATGTATTATATGTGGTTGATCAAAGAACTGGTGCATTGACTGAATCATCATGCGACAATAGCCAAGACGATAATAGCTTTTTAGGTATCGATTGTAATGATAGAACCTGTTCTGGTTTACCATTCCCTTGGGCTTGCTCAGGGTTTAGCACGAACCACCCTTATGTGGCTCCGTATAATGACTATACATCATATCACGGACAATCTCAACCGATAACTGGATTTGCAGTTAACAGCATAACTGGAAATTCAATATTTGACACAATTAAAGATGTTCTAACTCCAAAGCCGGCAATGATAACGGGCTATGCAACTGCAGGTGCGGGAGATCTTTGTACTGGAAACATTTGTTCTTCTAATTTGGGTAATGGAGTAAGGGTGCAATATACTCAACACACATCCCCAACAGGAAAATTCAAAGTACAATACTCTGGTGCAATTACGCAGAATGTTTACTCGAAATTCGCGTTCAAAGATATACCTTATTCATTTACTAACAATCAAACTTCTGGTTCTAATCAACTAACTTCGCAATCACATGCGCTTGTAACTAACACATCATTAACCATAAGTGGCTACGCACCTGCGGGAACAACTTACGAAACAGTATCTGTGAATTTGTCGAGTGCTGCAGCAGCATCCTACAGCTCAATAATCAGCACTCAAATAAATGGAGTCCCTGCACAATTATCTACAACAACATATGTTGACTCTAACGCACCAACGAACGATAATGAAAGTTATAATTATACGGGAATTACTGGACAATACCCTTGCGCTGATAGCGTAGACAATGATTTAGATGAAGATACTGATTGTGAAGATGCAAATTGTGTTGGATTTATTGGGGATGACGGAAACGCATTCTTACTAAACAGCGGAGGATTATGCGAAGCAGCAGAAACAACTTGCTTTGACTCATTTGATAACGACGCTGATGGGTTGGTGGATTGTTTAGATCCTGATTGTGATGACTTAATCGGAAACTTTACATCAAGTGCAACTTGTGAATATGGTATGGAAGGTAATAATACTAATTATCCTGATAACTGTGAAGATTTATTTGATAACGATGCTGACAATTATTTAGATTGCTTTGATCAAGATATTTGCTGGCAACAAGGAGGGACAAGTTCTTCTAATGCTTGTCCTGCTTTTGAGAACAATTCTGCAGCATGGTGCGCTGATGGACTCGATAATGATATTGATAATGGTTTAAACTCTTGGGACGTAAATATATCTAGCGGCGCAGATTGTTTAGATTATGATTGTGCAGGAAGTGCATTTTGTCCTGCAACCGAGAATGCTCAAGGTAATGACAAGTGTTTCGATGAAATAGACAATGATCTTGATGCATATGGTTGGAATGGTACAACATATCTTGAAGCGGGATTATTATCTTTACTTGGTGGAACCGACTGTAAAGACCTTGACTGTAATGGTGTTGTCAATCCTGCAAACAGCAACGAAGTGTGCAGAATACAAGAATTCAATCTTTCTTTAGAAATTCAAGTTTGTGGTAATAGTTATGATGATGATGGGGACGACAACGATACTAATCCTTATTATGACGGTGATGGTGGTACAAATTGTGAAGATTCTGATTGTAATAAGAAGTTTGGTCACTGTGGTCCTTGTCCTAATGTAGAAAATTATACTTGGAATGCCTGCTTTGATGATGAGGATAATGATGTTGATTCAACAAATGGTCTGGATAATACAGACTGCACAGACATAGACTGCCTGAATGAAATTGCATCTAATACTGGATACAAATGTGCTTTAACAGAAAATACAACTGCTCTTTGCTCTGACAATGTTGATAATGATGGTGACGGAAACGTTGACTGTTTAGACTCTGATTGTATTACTTGGGGTTATGGTGGTTGTGCAAACGAAAATACTACTATTCTTTGCTCTGATAATTTAGATAATGATAATGACGGTTATATTGATTGTGCCGAAAGCAGTTGTTATGAACTAGGAGGGTGTAATGCGGATTTAAGTTCGGAACTACAATCCTGTTTGAGTTTACCTATGTACACAACTGAAACTTTCGATAGTGTGGGAATAACTGTGAGATATACATCTCAGATTCTAAACAACACTAACCACATCATAAACGTTACAGGAACTGACGGAACTTATGCTAATGGTGAATTAAGTTTAGTATTTGGTGTTGCGGCGCCCGGACAACCTTTCCCTTACGATTGCTCTGCAATGGTTGTTGTTGCAACAGACGGAATTGAGACTCAATGTAACATTAATAATCAAATTATTATTGCTAATAATCAATCTCTCGGTAACTTTACAGCGCAGATAACCATAACACCACAACAAACAGCCAACACCACAACTTATTATCTTAATGGCGGTGCAAAAGGGAGCACTTTACCTGAAACTGAGCTATCCTACAAGATATGGGAGAACACTGCACCGAGAATACAAGAAATAGAAGCGGTGAATGCAACAGTCGATATAGATTACGGTGATGCTTTAACTTTTAGGGCAATACCTAACGACACAGTTAGTGGAGGTATAACGGATTCTTCAGTATGTAAATGTAATTTTCTGTACAACGGCACATCTTCTGAGCAGAGTGACTGCACTTGGGAGATTAACTTCACCCAAGATGGGACTTATACAATCTATGCTAACGCAACAGATCAACCTGGCAACACTGGTGATTATAATCAAACTAACGTAACAGTGAACATAGTTCCAGTTTCACAAAGCACTTCAGACCCTAATAGGATTTTCTTTAATTCTTCTTTATACGATACAACGCTGTCGAGTGATTTCTCAACTGGCAGCGGAGACACGTTCTCAGGAAACTGTACGTTTATAATTTGGAATGACACATCAATAATTTACAACACAACCGTCACTAAAAATGCTACATTGAACAATGCAACCTGCTCGGCAAATATCAACTTAACAGACAGATTCTTTGATCAAAGAAACAGAACTGAAGAAAGATACCACTACAATTATACCTATGATGTAACTTTTGTTAACGGAACTAACATCACTGTATCAACAAATGTTACTATGAATGATACATACTTCCCTGGTGAAGACTATGCTTATGTTCTAAACAACACGGTCGTAACTCCGTATTATGTTAATGTAACCTACAACCACACCTTAGCACACGAAGACGGTATGTATTTCCTACAAATAAATATTACTGACTCCGATGGTGATGCAGTGTTATCTGAAAGAAGGACAATTTTCGTTTGCAATGATCTCAATAGTTCAGGGACGCTTACTGATGGAACTAGATGGACTTGTGAAAAGGCAGATTTTGATGAAGATGGCTGGACTGAAGGATTATTTACTAATTTGTACTATAATATTTCAACAACATCTTTGCTGGCTTGTGATTCTTGCTTAAATCAAGTAAATTCTGGCTTAGATCATGATGCTGACGGAATTGATAATGTGTGTGATGAAATATGTGGTAATGGTATCAAAGAAAACACCAACAGCGAGGAATGTGATGGTAATGACTTTGGTGAACTTAGCTGTGTAAATTATGGTCACAGTAGTGGCAGATTAACTTGTAGTGCATCATGTAAAGTTAGTCCTATGTTGTGTTACACGCCGAGTAACGATGATGACGACGACAGCGATGATGATGGACCTACATATGATGTATCTGATTCGCCATTTGATTTTGATGATAACGAAACGGAAGAATGGATTCTGCCTCTTATGGAGGAAACTCCTTTTGCACCTGTAGTGGCATGTGATAGAACTGTATATACTTACAAAGAAGAGCTGGCTCTTGATCTAAGCACATATACTATTGAAGGTAGTTCGGGAGATGTTGTTGAACTGGGCTTAGAGTTGCCTGAAGGTCACGTGGTTGCCATACCTCCTTTCAAAGTTTCTTGCGAGGAAGCAACAGGAAAAACAATACAAATCGCAATTCCTGATAATTTGGCCGATGTACAGGCAGTTATTTGTCGGGATGGGTTGTGTGGATATAAAATAGTGCAAGCTACTGACACGATAGGTTGTGAAACTCCTGAAGAGCACCAAGAAGATATAGTTGATGTGAAGCGTTTCCCAATAAACATTGAACCTATAATTGGAGATCTAAGTTTCACTGACGCACTACGTTCAAATAATCTTAAAATTGATTTCGCAGAGACTAAAGAGAATACAACTGTTAGTATTTCTGAAGCTGACGTATCTAACTTAGCAAATAAAGATGCGCAATTTGTAGGTAAGCCCGTAGAGATTAAGAGTGCAGGCAAAGATCTTGGTATGGTTAGAGTTGAAGTGCCTTACTTACCTGGTGAGGAGAATGAAACATTAGTTTCGCTTTATGCTGGAACACCTGACAAACAAGGAACTAGTTGGGAATATATTGGAGGGACCGTTGACCGTGAACGAGGAGTGATCGTTGCAGACATAAACTACACTGAGTTTGTGGGTCAAAATGATCGACTAATCTTAGGCCCTATTGGTGTATTTTGCCCTAATTGTTTTTCATCTCAATTAGAGAACATCTTCACACCAAAACCCGATTCAAAATTCGCAATATTATTTATTCATGGTTTATTTAGTACACCACAAACGTGGTTGAAGGTTGTAGATGAGATTAGATTAACTAATCAACCATGGCAACTCTGGACTTACAGTTATCCGACTGGTCGTTCTGTTATTGATACTGCAGATGATTTAGTAGAAAGATTAGAAGTTGCCAGCGAAAAATTCGATCATATTTACATAATTGGTCACAGTCTTGGAGGTATGGTTGCACAGAGGGCATTATATGATGCACACAATGCTGGAAATAGTTTTGTGGATAAAGTGCGAAAAGTAATTTTAATTGCAACACCCACTGAAGGAACTCCTCTGGCGGTACATTTGAAAGATTTTATTAGTTTTTTCTCCAATACTGATGTCGAAGGTGCTTTGGCAGTCAGTCCAATTCTGAACGATGAATTAATTCATGGTTTGATTACTCCGCGAGTACCCGATATTGAATACTTTGTAATTGCGGGAACCAAGGAACTTGCATTAACTCAAGGAAAAATCGCTGGTGCTAACGACGGGCTAGTTCCATTAAGAAGTGCACAAAGAGTTGGCGATGAATATTATGATCAAGTTTGTGAAAATTTCTGGAGTAGGGATGTTTCTCACAATGACTTACCTAAAGATGAGTTGGTGAAAAAAGTAGTTGAACAAATAATATCTAAATCTGCAAAAGAGCAACTTGTGGCATCCAAGGTTGAAGCCCCGGTTTTAGGATATACTAATTATTATGAGATAACTATTGATGATTGTAACCCTGAAGATGAGATTGTAATATTTGGTAGGAAGATGGAATTAAGTGAGTCGGACAAAGCATTAATTTGTAGCTGCGGTAATGGTGTTTGTGCAGGACTTGAATCTCCTTTCAATTGTCCGCAAGATTGTAAAGTCGGCGCACCGGGTGCGGAAAGAATACCTATTATAACATTAACACTTATTGTGCTAGCAATAGTTCTTATTTTATACTTATCTTTGGCTTACGCTCCAAAGGGAAACAGAAAACGAACAAGGATTAAATCTATAATTAGCTCCGTTAAAAGTGAAGTAAAATATGCATCTAGTGAAATCAATAAGATGTTTGGTAAGAAAACTCCTAAAAAACCTAAGTCAAAGAGGTGACAAAATGTTTGATGTAATTGCAATAGGCAGCGCAACTGTTGATGTATTTATGAAATCACATTCTGAACTAATTAAGATCAAGACACAACACTCTGAGGAGAAGCTTATTGCATATCCTTCAGGGAGTAAGGTGTTGATAAAAGACCTACAATTCATGACTGGTGGCGGAGGAACAAACACTGCTGTTTGTTTTTCTAAGCTAGGGCTTAAAACTGCCTACTTAGGTAATATAGGTAAAGACGAAAACGGGACCAGGGTTATTAATCAACTAAAAAAAGAGAAGATTAAGTTCATTGGCACTGTTTCAAATGATCTGACAAATTATTCCGTCATTCTAGATAGCATTGAACATGACAGAACAATCCTCGCGTACAAAGAAGCAAGTCAAAAACTAAAGTTCTCTAAGATTAACAAATCTAAATTAAAAGCCAAATGGTTCTATTCCTCGGCGCTTATGGGAAACGCATTCAAAACCGAAGAGCAACTAGCAAGTTATGCATCAAAAAACAAGATAAAATTTGCTCTCAATCCTAGCAGTTATCAAGCTAAGAAAGGAAAAAAATTTCTTGCCAAACTACTGTCTAATACTGATCTTTTAGTACTTAATCGAGAAGAAGCGGGCTTAGTTTTGGGTATCAACAGAAACGCAAAGATTGAGTTATTACTAAAGAGCCTATATGGTCTTGGACCTGAGATTGTAATAATTACTGAAGGGAAGAAGGGTGCATATTGCTTTGATGGTGAGTATAAGTACTATGTTAAACCAAAGGTCGCAAAAGTTCTGGAAACAACGGGCGCTGGAGACGCATTTGCTTCAACGTTTTTAACTGCATTAATAAAGAAGAAAGACATTGAGTTTGCATTAAAAGTTGCAACTGTTAATGCGCAGTCCGTCACAAAACAATATGGTGCAAAAAACGGATTACTGAGTTGGAATAAAGCTTTAAGCTTGATGAAGAGTCCTAAAACAAGACCTTCGTTAAAGAAAACTATTATGAAATAAAATGAGTGTATTTGACAGAAATTTAAACACTGAATTGTTACTTGCAATTGAGTATATGAAAGTGTTACTTAGTGCAAACAACGCCGTAGAAAGTGTTTTGTTTGATATTTCTGCACAGAAATTTGGGAGAGTTTCGCGAGTTTTTTCTAATATAATTAAAGAAAACAAAAAAGGAAAACCTCTTGATGTGCTTTTATCTCAAAAGGCACAGGCGGTTTCTAATAAGAATTTTAAAGAACTTCTTATCGTACTAAATACTGAATCTTCTGATATTGTTAATAGGCTTGGTGAGGTTGCAGATCACATTATGAATGATAAAAAACAAGGTATCACTAAGCTTTATGGACAACTTAACGCATACTTTGGGAAGATAATGATTGTGTTGGTTGTGCCTATGTTGATATACTTAGCAGATATACTAAAAGACGCATTTGGAATGGAAGAGGCGCAAACACTTATTCCTGAGAACATAAAACTGGGTGCAATAGTTGCATGTGCTGTGGCTCTTGTAATAATGATGCTGATGATGAGGTACACAGAAAATTGATTGCTGAAATCATACTTGGTGTAACGTTTCTTATCTTCCTAGCATTTAAGATATTTGATTCTGTTCATGAGTCTTTAGAATCTGATTTGATAATATCCATACGCGAGATATCTAGATCTATAAAACAGAATAATTCTTTAGAAACTGCAGTAATGGCTGCATCGCACTCTCCAACATCTGCTGCGAAGTATTACAAAAGAATAATGCACAAGTCTCAAGAAGGATTATCATTCATTCAAGCCATTGAGTTTGTTGCAAACAAGTCTCATTCAAAGATGTTTAGATTGATTTGTAGTCTCTTAACTGTATCTGCAAAATCAAAGAAAGATGTTTCTACAACGTTAGATGACTTTTCAAGAAAAGTAGACTCTATGAAACAAATTCAAGATGATTTTAGAACAAAGATGGCTGCCTCACTTACAATGTTGAAAATTGTGGTTGTAGTTGTTTTCCCGCTACTTTACATATACTCTACCACTATTTTCGGATTTCCTCTTGATAACTATGCCTTCCTTTTCTTGGGATTCTGTACTCTTATGATTGGCTTCATGGATTTAATTATGTTTAATGATGCCAATAGTTCATTATTTTTCTTTCCTTTCGCTTTATCCGCATTTTATGTAGTGTATGTAAAACTTGCTCCTGTTATAGTTACTTTTATAAACTCAACAATCGGTACTCTTTGAGTACTAAATTAAAAAGAGGTGAAATATGCAACCAGTACTAGTAGACAATTATTCGCATGTAATGATTTACGAAGTTGCAGAAAAGTCTTATTTCTATCAACTTGGTCCTGCAATTCTTCAACTAGACCTCAAAGGAGTTGTAGATTTCCTTCTTAAAGATGATAATTTAGAAGAGATCATGTACAATGGTCCTGCATATCCTATTAGAATTTATCACAAAAAGTATGGCTTTTGCGATACTAACGTAAGAATTAACGAGATTGCTGCTAAAAGTTTGATCGACGAAGTAGCTGCGTTAAATCAAAAGACCATCACACCACAAAACCCTACGCTTGATGGAACTTTAATGGATGGTAGTAGAGTTAACATTACGATTCCTCCTGCGTCTTACGGTGGATCAACCATCACAATACGAAAATTCACTCAAAAGATTCTAAACATTATAGATCTTATGCGGAGCAACGTATTAACTTCAGAAGTTGCTGCTTTTATTTGGACTGTCGTTGAAGGACTTTCTTTTAAACCTTCCAATATAATCTTTGCTGGAGGAACTGGTTCAGGTAAAACGACGACACTGAATGCCTTACTCATGTTCATGCCTATTGATTCAAGAATAATTACTATTGAAGATACTATGGAGTTAAGACTTAAGCAAGGCAACGTTGTCAGAATGCTTTCCAACGAAGAACAAGGCATTACTATGGATGCTTTACTTAACAACGCATTAAGGATGAGACCTGATAGAATCTTGGTTGGAGAAGTGCGTGGTCCTGAAGCATTAACTTTGTTTAATGCAATGAACACGGGTCACGAAGGATGCATGGGTACTTTACATGCTAATGACGTGAGACATGTCCTTGTCAGAGTAACTTCTCCCCCTATGAACGTTCCCGAAAATTTAGTGAGCGCTCTTGACTTGGTTGTAATGCAGGAAAGAGTTTCAACTTTAAGCGGCCATTTTAGAAGAATTACTGAAGTAACTGAACTTTCTGGTGCAGAGGAAGGCAATATTAGATTCAACACGCTATACAAGTGGAATCCCTCTAAGAATAAACTGCTAGAAACTGGCATACCCAGCAAGCTAAGAACTCGTATTTCTCAAGCCGCGGGAATTAGTATAAAGGAGTTTGATAAGATTCTAAAGAAAAGAATTAAAGTTCTAGAAAAACTTCTAAAAAACAAGGCCGACACTGAAACGGTTATGCAAGCAATATCTGAAAATCGTTTTAAGTAATTTATTTCTTATTCCATATAGAATCAAAAAATGCCTTATATCTCTCCGCATTTTGTCTTGACTTTACATCAAAAGCCGTTATGACTTCATCAGCAACCACATTGATAACATGGTCTTTGAATATAAATACGCCTGTAGGGTATACTTTATCAACAAACTTTATTTTGTCCTTTGCAGAATACATGTCTGCTGATTTATACGTCTTCTCAATAGTTTTTTGCATGTCTTTGTTAAGAATCAACTTAAGTCTCACATTATTCTTTTTTCGCAAATCGTGATAAAATCTAAAAAAGCTAACAAAGCCTTCTAATTGCAATAACTCGTTCAAACCTAAGACGCAAATCTCATTATTACTTTCTGCAAATAACTCATAAAACAAAGAACGTAACCCCTTAAAACCTTCATACACTCTACTGTATTGATCTTTCTCTAAATTTTTTTGCTTAGCTAGCAGTGCTGGTATAAGTAATTTTATTTTCTCTTTCTCCGTTTCTAACAATCGAACACGATCATCAACAAACTCCATCAAGCTATTTGGATTTGTAGCAGAAAAATGTTTTATTCCGTTTTTTATTATATGGCTGACAAGCCCTTTTTCAATTAGTTTTGCAAGTATTGGATATACCTTAGCATGTGTAACTTTTGACTTCTGAGAAATAGGGCCTACTGTTGTTTCACCCAAATCAAAGAGTGCATAATATACTTTTATTTCACCCTCTGTAAAACCTAAATCCCTTAGAATTGCAGATTCTTTCATACTATTACTCCTTAGGGGGGTAATAGTATTTAAATCTATCTTCTAGGCACTAAACTCGGGTGGTAACTATATGATTGCAAAACAAAGTTTGACGGTGACATTGATTATCATGTTCTTAATAGTCTTAGTAGGATGTAGTACTGAGATTACTGGGAACGCGATTACAGTTCAAGAAGCTGAAATCTCTGTAAGGCTTCCTGTGCCTGTGATGGGTGCGCATTTTACTCAATACTTTGCATCTCTGGATAAGGGGTATTACACTGATGAAAATTTAGATGTGCAATTTAATTTTGGAGATCCTCAAACAAACCCAATAAAGATGGTCGCAGTAGGTGCAGACAATATTGGTTTAATAGGAAGCCCTGAAACACTTTTAATAGCAAGATCAAAAGGCATACCTGTAAAAGCAATTGCCACATTTCACAGAAACTCGGACTTCTTTGTAATAATAACAAAAAAAGAATCTAATATAACAACACTACATGATCTTAAAGGGAAAAAGGTGGGATTCTTCTATGGTCATAGCTCAACGGACATAATAAGACACCTACTTCGTAAACACGATATAACCGTAGAAGAAGTAAACGTTGGTCAAGATTACAGTCAATTTGTTGCAGATAAACTTGATGCGCAATTTGCATTTAGAACATTGGCACCAATTACTTTATCAGATAAGGGGATAGAACTGAATGTGATTTCTCCTGCAGATTATGGTGTCAACACACACGGACTTACACTATTCGCACTGGAACATACGATAGAAGAAAATCCTGAATTGATTAAAAAATTTCTTAGAGCAACATTCAAAGGAACAAAATTTGTTCTTGGGAATCCCGACGACGCACTAAAGTCTGTTCTGACTAGAGAACCCGAACTCAATCCACAATTACAAAGAAAACAATTAGATGTATTCACAAAACCAATTAGCAATTCTGAAGAATTTCCTATAGGTTATATGGATGATAAAATGTTTGCAGAGGCATACGCTAGGTTATTGGAGGAAGATCTTTTAGAAAATGAATTCAACGTGAGCGAAGCTTTCACAACACAATTTATAGATGAGATTCATTCTGAGTCGCAGTTAGTACAATGATTTACATAAAATCACTGTGGAAAGATTACCACACTGACAAAGATACTATTCCTGTGATTGCTGATCTGGATTTAACAATTACAAAAGGAGAAATTATCTCAATCATTGGTCCAAGTGGTTGTGGTAAAACCACTCTGCTTAGGTTGGTTGCGCAACTTATAAAACCAACAAACGGGACCATAACAATCGATTGCAAGAAGGCGAGTGTTGTTTTTCAGAATCCTGTATTGCTTCCTTGGAGAACGGTGACAGAAAACATTAACTTACCGATAGAGCTGGCGGGGGGGCGAAATTGTGCTGCGGTATCAGAAATGTGTGATTTAGTGGGTTTAAATGCATTTGGTGAGAATTTTCCGAGTGAATTATCAGGAGGTATGAAACAGAGAGCTGCTTTGGCAAGAGCATTGATATCAAAACCCGATTTGTTGCTGATGGATGAACCATTTGGCGCGTTAGACGAGATAACTAGAAACCGATTAAACTGTGAACTTCTAAGAATGTGGAAAGAATTTAATCTGACTATTATTCTTGTTACTCATTCAATTAATGAAGCGGTCTTTCTATCTAACAAAGTTGTTGTATTATCTGACAGACCTGCGAGGGTAAAAGATGTTGTAAGAATAAAGTTCAGAAAACAAAGAAATTATGCCTTGAGAGAAACATCAGAGTTCCAGAGGTATGTTAGATGCATAAGAAAGAAAATACAATAAAGGACAGCGTACCTGCAATTATTACGTTCATACTACTAGTTCTTATTTGGGAAGGAGCAGATTATATTTTAAAAATACGAGAAATCGTTCTTCCAAATCCACACGAGATCTTGCAGTCAATTATTACTAACTTTTCCGAATTAATTAAAGACACTTACGTAACCTTACTGGAAAGCATTCTAGGATTCCTGGTAGGTTCAACTCTTGCAGTCATCATAGCAATCTTATTTGTCTACTCCACAAATTCGATGAAGGCCCTTTACCCTTATGTAATTGCAATAAAGGCTGCACCGATATATGCGTTAGCTCCATTACTATTGCTGTGGTTTGGAAATGGGATTACTGCTAAAGTGATGATGTCTGCTTTAGTCGCGTTTTTCCCTGTGTTGGTTAGCTCAATAAAAGGTTTTACGGCTGTAGACCAAGAAGCAATGGATTTATTTAAGTCATTATCTGCAACTAAAACGCAAGTCTTCTGTAAACTCAGACTATTTAATGCCTTAGGCTACATATTTCCTTCACTAAAAGTTGCATCCACGTTCGCAATAGTTGGTGCAACAATTTCTGAGTTCACGGGTGCGTCAGAGGGAATAGGGCATCTAATAATAACTGCCTCGTATTATCTGGATACGAGTCTTCTGTTTGCTGGAGTTATTATGATATCTGTTGCAGGAACGCTGTTGTTTTATCTCATAGGTGCTATAGAAAATAAAGTTGTGTTCTGGAATTCCGGAAACCTTCCGTAAGCCGTAGAAATGTTTATAAACACATAGTTTTCTCGAAAAGTTAGGTTTGTTTATAGGTGATTGAACTGAATTCATACGATAGAACATATGTAGAACCTTACTTCAAAACACAAGAAAAACAGGGGAAAAAATTAGGTTTTGGAATAGATCCAAAAATTCTTCTCGTGGTTGTTATTGTTGTTTTAATGGTTGCAACAACACTTTAGAAAGAGTTTATTTCTTTCAACGCATAGCTAATATAGTGATTTTTGCGTAATTAAATATTATTATCTAAATCTACTTCCAAGCAGGCATCTTGGTCATATATTCATCTACAAACGTTTCTGCATCTTCTTTACTTTTTCCTTCATGCTCAACGTAATAAGAAATCATGCCTTCTCTAACTTCTTCCTTGCTCTTTAACTTACCTTCCGCGTCACAACAATGCACGCAACACTTATTTTCTGGCTGTTTTCCGCCTCTAAGTTCATCATTTTGCATCGGCATTCCACAACTCTCACACATATCGACTTTTTTATCTCCACAACAACAACAATCGCATCCCATATCAAACACCTCTTTAATAATCATGTCCTGGTGCAAGAATTTCATATTTAAATCCTTTCAATTTATCAACACTTTCTTGCATCTTTTCAGGAACTGAAGTTGGTAAATCATCTCTTCCCCACGCATTATCAAATATTGTATCGCCTGAGAACAAAACATCACCATAAAGTAAACAAATACTACCTTTTGTATGCCCTGGCGTATTGATGATTTTAAACTTATCTATACTCAAGGAGCTAACGGGGTTAAGTTTTGCTTTAAACATACTAGCCATAAGCATGTTAAGAATAGTACCTTCTCTATTTCTTTTTAAATCTTCAATAGATTCTTCGCTAGCGTAAAATTTCGCATTAGGAAATAGATTGTAATTTCCAATATGGTCATAATGTAGATGAGTAAATATCACAACATCTACTTCTTTAGGATCTACCACTTCGGAAACATCTTTTTTAACTTGTTCTCTGTATTGCATATCTCCTGCATCTATAACTACAACTTTATCGTCCTTAACCACATAAATATTAGAATCATTATTAATTTTCCATATATTATCTTTGATTTGTTTTATCATTTCACTAACACCAGTATATTCTTACTTAAACTTTTGTGTACATATTGACTAAACTTTTTTCTTACTTTCCACTTACCTAAGTATTTACAATAATCTACAAAGTCTGGAAACACAACAACCATTGATTTTCTAACACACTTATAACTCAGATTCATGAATTTGCTATAAGTTTCATCTAAATCAATACTTTTTGTTCCTCTTGCATATGGCAGATCTGTGAAAACACAGTCGAATCTTTCTTTCAACTCTGTGGCGTCACTTAGTTTTACTTTGGCTTTAAGATTATAATGCTTTAAGTTGGCTTTACACTTTTTAATCAATCTCTCATCTACATCGTAACCTGTGACCTTTAGTCCCATTAAACTACTTTCGATAAGTGTCGTACCTGATCCACAAAATGGATCTAAGATGCTTCCCCCAGTCTTAATGCCTGTAAGATTAATTCCCGCCCTCGTTAACTTTGGACTTGTTGCAGTAGGGTGCAATCCTGGTCTTTGATGAGCTCTTCGTTTCAAAAAGCTTTTATCAATTTCCTTCTCCACCACACCAACATAATACTTATCTCTTATCTTGTAAACTTCAACAAGCGTTTCAGGAGATTTAAGATTCACTTTAGGTTTTATTCCTGACTTTTCTAGATTCTTAAAAATCAAGGACGCAACCTTTTTCTCACCCTTAAACCCGCTCACTCTAACACAGAAATTCGTTTTATAATACTCATTCCAGTTAATTTTACTAATCCATTCAACATTTTTGCAACAACATACAGATCTAAGAACTTTATGACAATATGATAATCGCTCTACATTACTTTTTTGACCTTCAACAACCAAGATATTCTCTTTCAATACACCCTTTCCACACAAAGCTTCAATTTCCGCACGAGCTAGCTTAATATCTTCTTTATCAAGAACAAACAGCCATTTCATGTTATCTTCTTTCAGATAGCTTTTTAAATAATTAACTGTTATTCCATTTAAAAA
>Ga0233431_1003693_pt1 | contig 17735 bp, 15 predicted proteins | sample SI_118_April2016_FD_179867 | JGI IMG/M metagenome (GOLD analysis project Ga0233431, IMG submission 179867) | Seawater microbial communities from Saanich Inlet, British Columbia, Canada - SI_118_April2016_200_MG | ecosystem: Environmental > Aquatic > Marine > Inlet | place: Canada: British... | reverse complement strand
CTTTATCAGTGTAACCTGTCATTCTTTTAATCCACTATCAACGCATACCACTGTGCCTGAACCAGTCAATTGAAACAGATACACACTATCTCTGCTGTATGGACAAAGGAGACATTAGACTAGAGTCAGGCAATAACTTAAATTTGGGAATATATAGTAATTACTTGTCGACTTATTCTGTATAGTTGCAACCTAACTGCTCCGCTAATTTTGCTAACCGTTTGTCACGAGTCCAGAGCTTTACATTTTGAGATATTGTAACAGTGGCCAGAAGCTGTACATCTATGAAGCCAACTCCTTTTCCCATTAGCTTATTTTTCTCAATAAAAAATAGGGTTTCTTCATGGCTTGTCATGGGTAGAGATTCTAAGCTTTTCCACAGAGATAAGAGTTGAATACGATTTTTAAGATTTCCACAGGCAAGCTCACCGATGATAAGAGGATGCATGACCACATGGTTTCTCTCTAACATGCTAGCAAGGGGAACACAGTCACCACGCAGGTAATCAACCCAGACAGATGTATCGACCAGAATCATGAAAGCGGTTGTCGGCGAGGAATATCATCAAGAAGTGGTTCGCTACCAGCTAGCTGGGATAGACGTTTAGCGCTTTCACGCTGAATTAATGCTTTTAGGCTTTCTTTAAGTAAAGCTGTTTTTTCCTTTACGCCTGTTAGCCTGACAGCTTCCTCATATAAGTGGTCATCGATATTTAAAGTCGTTCTCATTTTGATCTCTCCACACGAATACATGCAGCAGTATATGCATAATTAATGCATGGGATCAACTTTAATTGTTTAACGGTGATTGCCGGTTATTTAGGTATTAATTGGTCTAGGCTGTCTGATTGTTGAAAAATTAACTAGGAAGTGTCTAATTATGCACTTTCTGGCTTCTCCATACCGGTCATAGGGGATAGCAGAGAATTAAGTATGCAGTTTAATCAACGAAATAACCAACAATAACTATCAGGCTTAATCATGGACAAAGCAGTTGTTCACATAACCGGTATAGTTAAGTATTGTCCCTAGAACTCCCTTTCTCAATAAAGTGCTGTCGATTAATCATCAACAAGCTTATCGTTGTGGGATTGCTGCATGTCTGCAACAAAATGAACTCGCACAGGTTTTTCTGAGCAGTTGCAGAAACTAAAAAATGCCGAATAAATTGTCGCTTAGTCAGGCTAAAATAAAATGAGTTTAGCGTGTAGCTGAAAAGAATGCAGAGCTGTCTATGCTGATTTGAATATTTTAAAGGCTGAATGATTTAAGTCAATTTTCCTGGCACTTTTCAGTCTACTATAGTTGAGGTAATCGGTTTAAAATGATTGAAACGAGGTATTGAATTCATGATCCTCATTCAGGTTTTAGAGTTAAGGAATAAATATATCGTTAGGGAAAGTTAGAATCTGTGAAGTACTTTTCTATTTTTGATTTTAATACTTATTAATCAAGGAGAAATGTCATCATGCCTACCGTCACCATTACCAAAAAATTATTTGAAGCCAATTCAAACATTACATCAACCAGCATGTATGTGCTGGCAAATAATTCAGCAAATACGTTCTCCACGGCGGATTATCTGAGCGAGCCAGATCCGGTAAATCCCGGAGAGTTTATCAACTACAGATTTTTATTCTGGAATATCCTGAGTGATATTCATACATCTGACTCTGCATCTGTATCTAATGTGGGCACTACAGATTTTACTGCCACCGCCTGGTATATAAGAACAGGGGGAGGATCTGGAAGATCGCGCGTTCGTACTTCAGCCTTTTCCATTGGGCTTAATGAGTTTTTAACCAGTACGCCCATTGCATCGGCTGTTCCTGCGACTGAATGGCCTTCTTCAACCTCCAAAATTGTTTATACCGATAATTCAAATGTTGAAATCGATGCGGTGAACGCTTTCGGTACTGAATCTTATGATCATTGGCTGGTGCTGTTTGGAATCGCCAGTGTCTCTGGAGATGACTTAAGTGCGGATCAGGATGCTTCGCCTTTTACGGTGGTATTTTATAAAGAGGCAAGCTTAGGAGTGGGGCCGATAATCAATCCTGAAATTATTGAGATATACGATATCTTTGATCGTTATCGAAAATATATTGGTGATTTTGTATCAGATCCTGCACCGATAGATCTGGCCCGTGTGATGGGTAATATGGGTGATAAAGTCAAGGTGCTCAGCCAGGAAGATGAACTTAGCCAGCTCACTAAAAATATCCAGGCTATGGATAAAAATGAATTGAGCAAGACCAAAGATGGTCTTGAGGCCAAAGTCAATCGTTTGCGTACAGCGATTAAGATGGTAGATACATCCATCAAGGGTAAGACTCGATAGTAATTCCTGCCAATACCTAATGATGACTCGGGGCAGGGTTTTACTGATAGGATATGAAGACCAGGATAATCTTGGTCTTCGTTATCTATCCAGTCGTTTAAAACAACACGATCATCAAACGATGATGGTGAAAATGACCGGGGATTCATGGGTTGTGGAAAAATCAATCCATGAATTTAAGCCGCATGTGGTCGGATTCTCGCTTATCTTCCAGTATCTGCTGCCGAATTTTCGTTCGCTTATCAAATTCTTGAGAGATAAAGGTATCAATGCGCACTTTACGATTGGTGGTCATTATGCCTCATTCGAATACCAGGGTTTACTGAACACCATACCGGAACTTGATTCTGTTGCCCGATTTGAAGCCGAAGATACCCTGTTGGAGTTGACTGAAAAAATTGTCGCGAATGAAAACTGGCGGGGGCTGCCTGGCCTGGCCTGGAGAGATAATTTTGGAATTCAAACTGTACAACGTCAGGGCCGTATGGATCTTGATGAATTGCCTTTCCCCGATAGAGATAATATTCAATACGAAAGCCAAGGGTTACCGACCGCTGCTGTATTGGGAAGCCGAGGTTGTGCATGGAGCTGTTCATTCTGTTCAATTATCACTTTTTACGCAGAAAATGGTACCAAAGGGCGACGTATGCGAGATCCCGTCAAGGTTGTTGATGAGTTGGAGTATTTGCATAAGGAGAGAGGAGTGCGGGTCATTCTGTGGCAGGATGATGATTTTCTGGCAGGCGGTAAAGTCGCTTATGAATGGGCAAAGTCGGTTGCCATTGAATGTATTCGTCGCCATCTACAACATGGATTACGCTGGAAAATTTCATGTCGCTCGAACGAAGTCAGACAGCATATTATAGAACCACTTGTCGAAGCTGGCCTGACGCATATTTATTTAGGGGTGGAAGCGGGTGATGAAAATGATCTCAAACACCTTAATAAATTGATGAGAAGTGAAACCCATCTGCGGGCCGCCTCTGTTATAGAGAGGTTTGATCTGTCGTTTGATTTTGGTTTTATGCTGATGAACCCCTGGTCGACGTATGACTCGGTGCGTAATAATATAGATTTTCTACTTAAAATAACGGATGGCGGTCGGTCGGTCAATAGTTTTTGTAGAATGCTCCCCTATGTGGGAACTCCCGTAGCTGAACGATTAGCCAGCGAGGGAAGATTAGACAGACAAAATCTGGAAGCTGACTACAATTTTTTAGATGTTCGTTTAGACAGGTTTTATGAATGGCAGCTGGATGTATTTCAGCAACGCAACTTTCAGGCATCCGGAACGCAAAACCTTCTTCGCTTATTACAGTTTGAATCCTGCCTGAAGTTACCCGACCATGGTGATGATTCACAGCGCCGGAATATTTTAAGATGCCTGACGGAAATGGATAATCTCAACTGTGTTGATATATTAAGAACAGGACTGGATTATTTTTTTACGCAAGATCATGACGTTGAAAATGATCTCTTTCTGCAGAGATTAAAAGAAAAGCAACAAAGTCATGATTTCATGCTGAAACAGGATCTGGCTCGGTTCCTCGGGAATCACCCTGCATCAGAGCAACTACTACACGCAACAAGGTAGATGAATTTTATGCTGTATTAGTTTGCCAGCTTGAACCTACAGAGTTAACTGATTATTTATTAAAAAGACTTCACCTAGGAATTTCAAATCATCACTTTCTGGTTTCCTCTATACCGGGCAAATGAGATAGTAGGATCTTCGATTAACAGCTAATTCAGCAATATTAAAATATTTTCTGTTAGTCCCTTACATGGTGTGGAGCCATTCATGCATCGGGTTAACCACAGATATTAAGATATACAAATGAGGACAAGCCATACTGAATCAACGGGAAAAAAATAAATTAAACATCATAGCGATGCGACAAAAATTGCATTACGATAAACAGACTATTTACATAACACGATAAATTGAAGTGTCTCTTAAATCAGGAGGTCAACTGACCAATCTGGTTTGACGACGTACAGGCAGGTATTTAAAAAGTCAGTTCTCACAGTGGTATACGCTCTTAAACAACAAATGTAATTAATAAACAAAAAAATCTGCTCAAGCTACTTAAAATTGTTAGCCACGTTAATCCTTCTAAAATTCTGATTTATGAAGAGCCTTCCTGAAGAACAAGTCAGCGAAGCTCTTGTCGATCTATAAAATTTTATGACATTTTCAGAGTATTTCATGAAGTTACTTACATACTAGAGTATAGGAACTGGTTTCTTTTTTAATCCTGACAGTGCATTTCCAGCAATTGCCCCCAGCAAAACCATGCCACCCAACAAGGTATATAAACTTACCGTTTCGCCTAGTGCAATCCATACCCATAGTGGACCCAGTACTACTTCAGTCAATGAAATAAGAGTAAGCTCTACAGCCGGAACACTTTTTGAGCCTATGGTGTAAAATATCAGGCCTGCTCCAACCTGAAACACACCCATAGATAAAGCAATTAGAATATCATTGAGCGGGATTTGTAGAGTATATTCCAACATATAACTGATACAACCTGATGTAATTAATGCAAATAATCCAGCCAGAAAAACGGTCGGCATCATTTCGACGAGCTTGCGCCAGCGTAAAGTAATGGTGAAAATCGCAAAACCTAGCGCGGATACTAGGGCTGATATATTGCCTGCCAAATGACCTGATGCCATACCTTCCCAGACCATGATTGTAATGCCTGATAGTGCGATTATTAATGCTACCCAAGTGGTAGTACGAACTAATTCACCAAGTATAAACCAGCCGAGAAATGCTGCTATAAAGGGTGCTGCAGCAAACAGGAACATGGCATTGGCTACGGAAGTAGACTGGATAGCAAAAATCCCTCCTGTGAATGCGAATACCAGTCCCAGTCCACCAATAATTCCAGCCAGACCAGCCTTGCGGATAACCTGTAGAGGCCTGCCGCTCGATCTCAAAGTAATTACAATAAATAAAAATAGTGTCAGAGCTATGGAACGATAAAAAAGTATTTGCCAGACATTGGCTATCTCCATAAATCGGATGCCCAGTCCCATCGTAGACCAACACAGCCCTGCTATAAACACGAGAATAACGCCTTGCCTGTAACTGGGAACTGGGAAAGTAAGGCTGTTTTGAGCTGCAGTATTATTGGACATGTTCTATGTAAACTTTCAGGGCTGAGGATGAATTTAGAATTATGAAATCCTATGAGTCTCACTGTCAATAAACATTAGTGCTGTTTCAGTATAGATATTGTATCGAATAATGTCAGTAGTGAGATATCTTCATGGCGCCCTTAGATTTTTCAACTATTACTTGGCCATACTAAATTTGAAAGCACTGCTCGATATCTTGGAATAGAAGTGGATGATGCTCTGGAAATATCGGAGTTAACTGATTGTTGATGTAATTAGGCAGGAAGTGAAAACCTAGTACTTCCTGGTTTCTCCAGACCGGTCATAGGCGGAAATAGGGACTTCGGTGTACAGTTTAATCACCGAAATAGTCAGCACTAACAAATCAGGCTTAATCATGGAGAGGCTGTGTGAAAACTATCCATCAGAAATTAAAATGCCATACGCTATCTTATTTCAGATCATATTTGATGGTTTAGTGGATTACCGTATGTAAAATTGGCTGTTATACAGCACTGAAGTGGTAATATTATTTTCTGAATGAGAATTTGTTGAGTTTTCACACAGCCTGTGGACAAAGCTGCCGATCAAGAGAGTGTATGAATAACTACTCTAAATGGGCTCACAAAAGAGTAATTTTAAAGGGGTAACTTTCTTCTGAGCAAAATACTTAAACGTAATCTTTTTTCAGTGAATCTCTGAAATGAAAAAACATGGCCTAAAAGCTATGTTGAAATAGCAATATATTACCAACCTCATGCTTGTATTATGTATAAACCTCAAGTGCACTTGGCGTTGGTCCAGTTCTGGTCGTTTCTATTCGATGAACAGGTTCATGTCGGGCAGCAGCTTTGGCATAGGCCGACAGTTTGGGTACAAAAGTATCTAGAATGCTAACCTTGCCATCAGACAGTTCATAAAACTGTTTACGAATGATGTTGGCTATTTGCAAAGAGTCGGCAGTTCGATCCTGTTTGTAGATCAAACCATACAGTGGCGGAATAGGGGGCGTGGGAATTGATAAGCCAACTGGAGGCTCCAGAGATTTAAGCATCTGAATCGTTCCGCGCATAAATTCCTGGCTATCAAGGGCTTCAGGAACAATAGGGCTTATCAGTATGTCGGAAGCCAGGATTATGGATTCCTGCATGATTGAGCTCGCACCTTGACTGTCTATAAGGATGAAATCGTATTCATCTTTAATTTTATGCAGTGCTGCTTTCAGGTAATACACGTTATTGGTGGATTCCTTCAGCCAGTACAATAACTTCGCTTTATTATCATTTGATTGAATGATGTGGAGATGTGGAATATCCGTTGTTGAAATACAATTATCCGGGCTGACTTTTGTTATCAGCTCAATAATGCCAAAGTCGGTTTTATTTCTAATACGGTAATACGATGAAAGGGACTGTTGAAAATCGCCATCGACCAGCAGCACCTTTTGTCCCATGTCTGCGAGGACTGCTCCTATGCTTGCGGTAACGGAAGTTTTACCCACACCACCTTTGGTAGACACTACGCCTATTGTTTTAGCCATTGATTTCTCCTGTTAAATAAAATGAATCATATTTATTAACAGGTCATCCCAAAAGGGGCCTTAAATCATACCTCTACCCAACTTTACATAATATACAGACCTTGGGGATATGGTCTAAAGGAGGAGACAAGTTAAGTTAATCCGATAAATGACAACCTGTTAATGCGATATTATCGGTCAATTAGGAAATATTCAAATATATTTTTCTTTTGAAAGTATGACAAAGGAGGTATCAGCTTACAAAATTGATACTTTTGCTGTAATTTAAAAACATCTATATTGATAGAGTTGTTGATACTTACAAAACTAATTTCATGAGTCTAGATTGGTAATATATCGGACAAAAAGTCACAATTTAAAGCAGTCTCTGCTCAATTATTTTGATTCATTAAATCGTTACTCAAGTTTTATGAGTAGCCATATTTAGTTCTAGCGGGGGCATTTGAACAGAAACTTACGGTTTCACACCGTCGAATCAATCATAACCGTTAATTTCTGCACAATTTCCCCTAAAACTAAGTGTCTAAATTCTTACCTGCTTCAACATATTTATATAATGTCTGTTTTGAGATACTCCTCATAGAGAAAATCAGCGTTTTATTTACTCATCTCATCTGCTACAATGGATATACATTGTATAGCCGTAAGTAGTAATGAGTTATGAAAACCAAGATAAGCGAATGGGGCAATAGTCATGGAATGAGAATGACTGCTCCCATGCTGGATCATTTGAATGTAAAGCCTGGTGTTGAACTCAATATCAAACTGACTGATAAAGGTGTTGAGATCATGAAGAACACACACTCACAGGAATATGTGAAAACGGTCGCTCAAGAAACCATTGATGGGCTATTAGCCACAAGTGAACCCGTCAAAACGGTTGATGATCCTTATGCTGAATCAGGCATCGGCTATCTGGTTATCGCTGTTAACCCGTGCAAACCAGTTCTGCGTGAAGTTCCATTAGGCACTCCCGGTTGTTACAAAACACTGACAGATGCAAAAGAAGCCGCCAGGCAGATTATTCAAAACGCCATTGCTGATGCAAAAGAAGCCTTAACAGAACTTCGCCAGATTGGTATTGAAAATATTACCTACATAGCTCTATGAAAGAACAAATTGAAAACCTCCAAAAATCCTTCGAACTGTCCAGCCAGCAAATTGATGATGCCGTAAACCCTTTAGAAGTGGCAGCATTGTTTGAAAGTAAAAACGTATCCTATGTTCTGATCGGTGGGCACATGCTCTCCTATTACACTGGCACAGCCAGAGCAACAGTTGATGTTGATTTTATTATTGGTGGTACTGATTTTGAGCGTGCCTCCAAGGAAATCAATAAAGCTTATGCGCAGTTTAAACATCATAATCGTGTCTACCATGTTACCTATGACACACAAAAAACTCACGAAAAAGACCCAGAGCGTATTGACCTGGTTAAAGATGGTTTTCCTCTGTTTAAAGCCGTTGTGCAAAAATATTGTGTGACATTAAGAGCAAAAAAGCAGGTTGTTAAGATCCCAACCATTGAAGCTGCAATTGCATTAAAATTTGCGGCTTCAATATCGCCCAATAGAGGCGATGAAAATAAGCCCATTGATAACGCCGATTTAATGAGGCTTATACGCGCTACACCTAACTTAAATGAACATGCAATTTTGGCATTGGGTGAGCTGGTTTATAGTGGTGGTGGTAAAGAGTTAGCAGCAGTTGTGAACGATGTAAGGCAAGGTAAAACGATAAGTCTGTAGAGAGGAAAACAAATGACGGGCAACGAGAATTTTCTAACCCCGAGACAACGCTACCACCCAGTAACTTTTCCACAGGTTTTCTCAGACGAGAAAATGGCAAGAGACTGGACGCTCTAAACTTAAACTGCTGATAAAAAAGAAGCCAGTAAGTATCGAACAAATTCCAGGTTATTTATTCGCACCCCACAAATGCCAGAGTGTCTTTTAAATGTGGCGAGGCTTGGGTGGGGGTAATGTAGTATAAGCTGATTTTCACAATGAATAGGTTTAAGGGTTTTCACGAAAACTTAAATATATGCTCTAAAAAGAGAATTTAGATTACTTAAAGTAAAACATGAATTAAATGTGTTAACTATTTGAAATATAGGGTGATTTACATTACTTTACATAATATACAGACCTTGGGGATGGCCTAAAGGAGGAGACAAGTTAAGTTAATCCGATAAATGACAACCTGTTAATGCGATATTATCGGTCAATTAGGAAATATTCAAATATATTTTTCTTTTCAAACAATCGCGTGTGTATTTCTGGTGATTCGAAATAGTAGAGGAGGTAACTCAATGAGATGATAGTAAAGCCCGTAGTTCTGCGGTTTCCAGAGCTTTCATTGCTAAATCTATTTGATGATATGTACTGAAGGGCAGGTAACCAGCTGCATCTTCAGTCATTTCTTCTAATAGTCTCAGAAGTGATAAATAACTTAAGAATGTACTGACTTCAGGTCTAATTCTACCCGTCCTTGTTGGAATAAAAACAGACAAAAAGTTACATTTTAAAGGTGATTCAAGTCTAATAAATTTACTTGTGTTCTCAAGAAAATGATTTAGGGATTGTAGAGAAGAAAGATAATAAAGTTTGGCTATTTGATAATTTACGGCGCTATATGCCGTATAAATTGTAATTTTTAAACTATACTGTATCCTAGTGGTTTAGATAATTAGCTAAGCACGGTGATTTACGCCGTAAATATTGAAAATGGTAACCGAAAATACTAAACAAACATTAGACCAACTCTTACCCTATGGCATGATAGCGACAAAACAGTGGCTTTTATCCATGGGGTTAAGTCTTCATAGCATAGATAATGCGTTGAAAAGTAAAAAGCTGAATATGCAGGCAACTGGTGTATATGCGCGCACTGGCGTACCGATAACATGGCAGGGAGTTGTATGTTCACTCCAAAAAATGTCTGATCAAACTATTGATGTTGGTGGGCTTACTGCATTGGAACTTCTTGGGTATGGGCAATACCTTTCGAATAACAAGTCAAAAATCATCCGTCTGTATTCGATGAATAAATTACCAGCATGGCTTAATAAATTGAAGTTACCGGTTACTTTTGAGTGGCATGGAACCAAAACATTATGGGCTCCAGGTGTTGTAGAGAATGCAAGCTACACGATAGAACACAGTTGGCGAGACGACTTACGACCGGTGAAGTTATCATGCCCTGAAAAAGCCATGCTGGAAGTACTCACGGATCTTCCTGACAAAATAAGTTTTGAACATGCAGATGAGTTAATGCAGGGAATGACCAGCCTATCACCGAAAAAGCTAACAGTTCTTCTTCATGCCTGCAGCAATGTCAAAGTTAAAAGATTGTTTTTCTGGATAGCAGATAGAGCAGATTATTCATGGGTAAATAAACTGGATTACAGGGAATTTAATCTAGGTAAGGGTAAGCGAGTTATAGCCACTAAAGGTAAACTTGATAATAAATATCTAATCACTGTGCCGAAGGATTTGTATGGATAGAACAAGCATTTACTACAAACAGGTCCAATTATTGGTACAACTGTTACCGCTGATTGCAGAAGAAGAATGCTTTGCTTTGAAAGGTGGCACAGCAATTAATTTATTTGTGCTGAATTTACCACGGCTTTCAGTGGATATAGATCTGGTGTATTTGCCAATGAATGACCGGGAAGCAGCACTCAATAATATTAAAAAATCTCTCCAACGAATCAAGCTGAGGATAAATGATGTGTTTTCAGACTCAGAAATTGTTGAGTCTTTTAAAGACAAGTCTGACGCATTACGTCTTGTGGTAACCCGTAAAGGAGTAAGAGTTAAAATTGAGTTATCACCGGTCTTACGGGGAACCGTTAATAAACCCGAAACACTGGAAGTATGCCAAAAGGTAGAAGACGAATTTGGTTATGCTGAGATGGCTGTTGTGGCGCTCCCTGATCTTTATGCGGGGAAGATTTGTGCATCACTGGATCGTCAGCATCCCAGGGATTTTTATGATGTAAAACATCTATTAGACCATGAAGGATTCATTGATGATATTCGTCAGGCGTTAATTATTTATCTTATAAGCCATCCAAGGCCCATTGCCGAACTTCTTAACCCGGTACGTAAAGATTTTAAGCAACTTTATGAAGGCGAGTTTGTGCAAATGGAACAAGAGACCGTTTCTCTTGAAGAACTTGAATTAACACGGGAGCAACTGATTCGCCTTGTAAATGAATCACTGACAGAAAAGGAAAAACGTTTTTTACTATCATTTAAAAACAAATTGCCTGACTGGAGTATGCTCAATTTACAGGGAGTAGAATTTTTACCGGCAGTGAACTGGAAGCTGATCAATTTAAAAAGAATGGACCCAGGGAAACATAAAGCAGCCTATGAAAAGCTTCAGGAAGTTTTGTCTGTAGAATAGAGAGTGAGAGTTTGATTTTTTATTACAGCTGATAAACTCCACACGATAAGATCGAAGCAGGGTAAGTACTTAAATTAAACGATATTCGAGTCCATCAGGCTTAAATAAAGTTGGTTAGTATTGCGCATTTTGTTAAAGCAATACATTAGATTAATTATTTAACTTATTGATTTAATAAAATATTTTACTTTACATAATATACAGACCTTGGGGTGGCCTAAAAAGAAGGGGTAGGTGAGATTATCAAACAGACAAGCAGCCTATATTCCCGATATTATCGGTCAATTAAGAAATATTCAAATATATTTTCTTCTCAAACAATCGAGTATGTATTTTGTCGGTTCAAAATATTAGAGGTAGTTACCCAATGAGATAACAGTAAGGCCTATAGTTCAGTGGCTTCCAGAGTTTTCATTACTAAATCTAATTGATGGTAATCACTGAAGGTCAGGTAACAAGCTCATTTCTTTTAAAAGTATCAGAAGAAGAAAAAATTTAGGTTGTATGACTTCAGATATAATAATATTAGCCATCATTGTTGGAATAAAAATAGACAAAAAGTTACATTTTAAAAGTGGTTCAAATCAAATAAATTTCAATTGAATTCACGGCTTTCGCACTCAGCACCACTTTTAAATCTACCTGAGTTGCCGAGAACAAAATTTAGGGGTAGTTGTAGAGAAATTTGATTTGGTTTAATATGGTTATAATTTACGGCGAAAAATGCCGTATAAATTTCAATTTATAAACTTTACTATATCCTATTGGTTTAGATTGTTAGCTAAACACGGTGTTTAACGCCGTAAATATTAAAAATGGTAACTGCAAATACTAAACAAACATTAGACAAACTCTTGCCCTATGGCATGATAACAACAAAAAAGTGGCTGTTATCTATGGGGTTAAGTCTTCATAGCATAGATAATGCCTTGAAAAGTAAAAAGCTGGATATGCAGGCAACTGGTGTATATGCCCGTACTGGAGTACCGATAACATGGCAGGGTGTGGTATGTTCACTCCAAAACATGTCTGATCAAACTGTAGATGTTGGTGGGCTTACAGCATTGGAACTACTTGGGTATGGGCAATATCTTTCTAATAACAAGTCAAAAATCATCCGCCTGTATTCAATGAATAAATTACCAGCATGGCTTAAAAAATTGAAGTTACCGGTTACTTTTGAGTGGCATGGAACCAAAACATTATGGACTCCAGGTGTTGTAGAGAGTGGTAACGTCGCAATAGAGCATAGTTGGCGAGACGATTTACCACCGGTAAAGCTATCATGCCCTGAAAAAGCCATACTGGAAGTACTCACGGATCTTCCTGACATAATAAGTTTTGAACATGCAGATGAGTTAATGCAGGGAATGACCAGTCTATCACCTAAAAAACTTTCAGCTCTTCTTCATGCCTGCAGCAATGTCAAAGTTAAAAGGTTATTTTTCTGGCTAGCAGATAGAGCAGGTTACTCATGGGTAAATAAACTGGATTCCAGAGAATTTAATCTGGGTAAGGGTAAGCGAGTTATAGCCACTAAAGGTAAACTTGATAAAAAATATTTGATCACTGTGCCGAAGGATTTGTATGGATAGAACCAGCACTTACTACAAACAGGTTCAATTATTGGTACAACTGTTACCGCTTATTGCTGAAGAAGAGTGCTTTGCCTTGAAAGGTGGCACAGCAATTAATTTATTTGTGCTGAATTTACCACGGCTTTCAGTGGATATAGATCTAGTGTATTTGCCAATGAATGACCGGCAAACAGCACTCAATAATATTAAAAAAGCTCTGCAACGAATTACTCAGAGGATAAATGATGTTTTTTCAGACGCAGAAATTGTTGAGTCATTTAAAGATAAATCTGACGCATTACGTCTTGTGGTAACCCGTAAAGGAGTAAGAGTTAAAATAGAGTTATCACCGGTCTTACGGGGAACAGTTAATATACCCGAAACACTGGAAGTGTGCCAAAAAGTAGAAGATGAATTTGGTTATGCTGAGATGGCTGTTGTGGCGCTCCCTGATCTGTATGCGGGAAAGATTTGTGCATCACTGGATCGTCAGCATCCCAGGGATTTTTATGATGTAAAACATTTAATAGACCATGAAGGATTCACTGATGATATTCGTCAGGCGCTAATTATTTATCTTATAAGCCATCCAAGGCCCATAGCTGAACTTCTTAACCCAGTATGTAAAGATTTTAAGCAACTTTATGAGGGCGAGTTTGTGCAAATGGAAGAAGAGACCGTTTCACTTGAAGAACTTGAATTAACACGGGAGCAACTGATACGCCTTGTAAATGAATCACTGACAGAAAAGGAAAAGCGTTTTTTACTGTCATTCAAAAACAAATTGCCTGACTGGAGTTTGCTCAAATTACAGGACGTAGAATATTTACCGGCAGTGAACTGGAAACTGATCAATTTAAAAAGAATGGATCCTGGAAAACATAAAGCTGCCTATGAAAAGCTTCAAGAAGTTTTGTCTGTAGAATAGAGAGTGAAAGTTTGATTTTATTACAGCTGTTAACCTCCACACGAAAAGATCGAAGCAGGTAAGTACTTAAATTAAACGATATTCGAGTCCATCAGGCTTAAATAAAGTTGGTTAGTATTGCGTTTATCATTAAAGTAATACCTTAGCTTAATTATTTAACTAATTGATTTAATTGAATATTTAACTTTACATAATATACAGACCTTGGTGTAGGTCCGAAATAGGCGACTAGCGACGAGGTCATCCAAGAATAGGATGACCTGAAAGCCGATATTATCGGTCAATTCATAAATATTCAAATATATTTTCTATTGAAGCAATGGGCTAAGCTAAAAGCGCCATACAATAATGGCGCTTTTCTTCTGGCAGGCTTAGGAATCTGACTCCCTGGCTTTTACAAATTCATCATATCCAAATGTATCTCTAGCAGATTGTAATAATAAGGGAAGAGATTCTATGACATTGGGAGAAAGCCCGTAGTTCTGCGGTGTCCAGAGCTTTCCATCACTAAATCTAAACTGATGCCAATCGCTGAAGGGCAGGTAACCTGCTTTAATTTTAAGCATTTCTCTGACATGCCTTTTAATTTTTCCAGACTTTTCCCATCGATTCCAGGTGCGTCGATGAACTTCAAAATAATCCGCAGCATCTTGCTGTGTTCTGAAACCAGCTAACAATCTTAAATGTGGAAAAAAATTTAGAGTCTTATGACTTTGAGATCTCATATTAGGCATCCATGATGGTAAAAAAACAGGCAAATTGGCACAATTTGAAAGTGACTGCAATTATATAAATCTTCGCATCAATGAATCATGTATTGCCCCCAGATTCATTACTAAATCCACTGGCATTTTCAAGCACAGGGTTAATGGATGGGGGTTTGGAATTTTCAAAAATGGTTTTAATTGGTAATAGCCAGCACTTGATCTTGGCTGATTTTGAATCACCATTGATTTGGTAGGTATGAATATTTAGACCAGATTTAGTTCGTCGATGCAGTTTTTTCTTTTCCATGTTTGTCTTCAAACGATCTTGAATCCGTGTCATTTGCTTATTGATATTACCTCCACCGGCATTAAGCTTGTTCTCCCAGATAAATTTCTTGAAGGCTATAGGAGTGACGATTAAAACCCCTTCTTTTACAATATGTACGAGTGCCTTTGAATTATTGACCTGAATCTTTCTTTCCTGAAGACCTTCTTTAATCCAGGTAATGAAATGTTTGGCAATGTCTGGATCTTCCAGTTTTAAATCATCAGGAAGCTTACTGATTTTCTGATAGTCGGGCGTAGAACCTTGTTTGTTGCCTTCAATGCTTTGTTTCAGCTCCCCAGTTACTTGAATTTCATCCATGTAAAAATCTTTCACAGGGGTATTTTTCCGGTTATTTGTCGTTAAATCTGCCGCAGAACCCGGAGATTCTGGTTCAGATTGCGTTGAAACAGTATTTTGCTCATGATCTGATCCAGTTTTGTAGTCACCCTGCACATGTGTTTCAGTCCCTTGTGTTAAATCGGTCTGGATGATTGATTCAGTAGCTTGATGTTGGATATTTGTCTCAGCTACTGGTTTTTTAACTTGATCATCGTTCTGATCAATAACTTGATTATTTTCAATGACAGATATTTGTCCCAGAAATTCTCCCGGTTGTTTGCTTGGGTGGAATAATCTATTGGTTTCAAATTTAAGAACGGTTAGTTTGAAACGGTCATTAATTTTGATTAACCATATTGCGGCATCACTCTGATTGCTGATGGCATAGCCATGTTCCTGCCAGATATCAAAAAGACGAGTATTGTCACCAGGAATATCAGTAGAACCTAATTTTAACAAGTAGCTGCGAACCTTATCAGCAACGGTTCCACAGACAAGATATGTAAAGGAACCCATGCACCAACCTGATGAACCTTCCACCCCATTAATCTTAAGCGCGCCTGTTTGCAGCAGCTCTCGAAGGGCTGTCATCATTTTTTCAATCAATGGAATTTCCGGGGCATTGATGAACCGAGTCTGTTCACCCCCAATTTTTAGGTTTGCTGCAACCGATTGGCCATCAGCAAAACGGATAATCTTACCTATCATGCCAAATTCATAGTAATCACCGTAAAGCCAGGCACACAGTTCAGAAAAAATATCCGGGTATTGTGCGAGCCAACCTCGTCCTTTTTCGGGGATTATGTGAAAAAAGCTATTGGCTAACTGGGTATGGTATTTATAAGGATTATAATCAAAACGAATCTGGTAAGAATTTGCTCCAGAATTTAAAAGGCTACTTTGATGCGGGTTCCAGATTTTCCCATTATCTAACACGATCAAAGTGCTTGTGATCATTTTCCCAATATCATGTAGCAATGCCCCAATGAAAATCGAATAAGTCCAGAAGTGATCTTGCTGAAATATAATTTCTGAGTCAGCATTTAACGGGAGTTCAAATGATTTACGTTGTCTCAACGCTCTTTCTATAACATCAATGGTATGAGTTGCTAATCCACCGGGGCCAGCGTGGTGGTGGGCAGTCGATGCGGGTGCTAACTGTACAGACTCAATAAACAACTCAATAGCGGGGCGGTATAATTCATTAAAATATTCTGATCCAACGCTGGTTATGCGTTCTATAGATTTAATTTTTTTACCGAGACCCAATAACTCTATAAGCTCATGGCCAGCTAATATGGGGAGTTTTTTCTGGTTTAATTCAAATACTGTTTTTTTTTAGCTTTCCAGGAAAACATTTTCATGAAACCTGTCTATTGCACCATGCAATAATCATATCAGCCGTGGGGTAGGGAGTATCAGTCTGGTAAATAATTGTGCCTGTCTGTTTGAAATCATCAAATGACTGCAGCAGAGCATTCCAATAAACAAGTTCGTCACCGACCTGATTGACCGCACGATACGTAAAGCAGTCTAATTTTGTGACTCCATTTATGAACTGGTGCAATGTTCCTAAAGAAGTAAGCCACTCTGATTCTTTATTTGTAGCAAGGTTGACCAGTGCATCTAAGCTACTTGATGGTATCTGGTTTTCAAAATCTAAAGGAAACTGTTCGTAATTATTGATTAATGAGTTTTTTATTTTATTTATGAGCACAGATGTTTCGTAAGTCATTAGAAAGATCCTGAATCAATATCATTGTAATTATGAATTTAATTGTATAATTCATGATTTTTTATGTCTTATAAAAACAGATATTGAGTTAACGTATTCTCTTTCTAATGTTTAATGAGTTCAATTTATGGCTTCTAAAAATACTATTGTACGTGCACGTATTAACGAAGAAATTAAAGAGGAAGCTACTTCTGTACTGGCTGCTATGGGCTCAACGGTTTCAGATGCACTTAAATCATGATAACCAGAGTAGCCACGGTAAATATACTACCTTTTGAGCCCTTGAGAGAAGCGCGACGTGGAAAACCAGCACTCTTGTACGATGCTAAAGAAATCATGGATGATCTAAATAATTAAAATTGAACGAACTACTCAATTTTTTAATATTTAGCAATTATGAGTACTTTTAAATTATCGGTTAATCTCTGTTAGCATTACTTCGGAAAAACAATACAAATCATGGGTATAACCGATGAAAGAATATTTCAACATGACCATTAAATTTGACATGTACGAATACTGTCGTACAATAAAGGTGTGAGATGGGTTTTAAGGAAGCAAAGAGCCTTGTTATTAGCTGTTTAAATAGTGGCCAATTTTACCACGAGGAGAGAGGCAATATAGATGTTAAGAATCTGCTTGCCATAGGTGCAGTTTCTGTAACTGATGTTGCCAGTATTATTGGTAGGGCTAGA
>Ga0233431_1003691_pt1 | contig 17750 bp, 12 predicted proteins | sample SI_118_April2016_FD_179867 | JGI IMG/M metagenome (GOLD analysis project Ga0233431, IMG submission 179867) | Seawater microbial communities from Saanich Inlet, British Columbia, Canada - SI_118_April2016_200_MG | ecosystem: Environmental > Aquatic > Marine > Inlet | place: Canada: British... | reverse complement strand
CTGGATAAATATCAATTTCTCCTTCTACCATAGCTGGGTGAATATTAGATGTTCCTCCGCCGATCCCCATTTTTTGTTCTACTATGATGTCTGTATTTCCTTCAATTAAGTATGTAAGCATCTCAACCAAAATATACTGCTCTGCCATTGGTTTGCTTGCAATAACTACTTTCTTTTCTTCTTTTGCACATCCTGCACTAAATAACAGGACGAAAACAAGTAACATGGATACAATAATCTTTTTCATAGTTTTTTCTCCTTAAGTTTTTTATTTATTCCATTATCGTTTGTAATATAATTAATTAGACTCTATGCCTAAAATTCGTTTCTTCATTTTTTTTTCTACAAATTCAAAAATATAATCTGTAATAATAGCAAGAAGTGCCACAAGCAGGCTTCCTGCAATCGTCATTTCTGGGAAGTTTGTTGTAATACCTCTCCATATTGCGACACCTAATCCACCAGCACCGATAAAAGATGCTATTCCACATAGCGCAATCGTCATTATGACCATCGTCCTAAATCCAGCAAAGATAACCGGCAAGGCTAATGGAAGTTGCACTTTGAATAAAAGCTGAATGTCTGTGCTGCCCATTCCAACAGCAGATTCAATAATCTGATCGTCTACTTCATTAATACCTACATATGTGTTTTTGATTACAGGCAAAAGACCATAAATAACTAAAGCCAAAATAGCGCTTTTATCGCCAATTCCCGTAATAATAACCAAAAACCCAAACAGTGCAATGGATGGAATTGTGTACAAAAAATTAGTAATTGCTAAAATAATTTTTGCAAAAACCCTGTTTCTCGTCATGATAACACCCATAACAAGTCCTATTGCTGTTATAAAAAAAATGGAAATCAGAGTAAGTGTAATATGTTCTATTAACAGCTTAGAAAAGAAATCCCATCTTTCTATATATAGATTAACAATTCTAACAATCATAATATTATTTTACCTCATAATCAGCCTAGTGACATGCATTTAGTTTCTTTGTTTACTTTATTTTAACAATTGGCTAAATAATATACACATGTTATGCGTGTCTTATGTCGGTGTTGTTTGCTATATCATCGTTGATAGTGAATATGTCGGATAAATTTAATTGATGAATATCATTTTTACCATTACTTCTTGCAAATACTTTTAGTTCATGATTTGTGGTATTGTAAAAATTAACAAAACCTTTAACGCCGTTTTTAACAGAAAACAATCGCCTAAGATCTTCATCTTGTGTTGCTATACCCACAGGACATCTTCCAGTATGGCATACTTTTGATTGCAAGCATCCAATCGATATCATAGAAGCAGTCGCTAAGGCAACAGCATCTGCACCAAGCGCAACAGCTTTTGCTATGTCCGAGCTGTCTCTAAAACCGCCGGTTATACAAAGCGTAACTTTACTATTAACGCTGTCTAAATATCTTCTTGCACGTCGAAGTGCATAAATTGGCGGTACACATACATTATCTTTTAAGAATATTGGCGAAGAGCCTGTTGCTCCTCCACGACAATCTAATGTAATAAAGTCAGGGCTTGCTTTTAATGCTTGCTCAATATCTTCTTCTATATGTCCAGCGGCAAATTTAATACCAACTGGTCTGCCATCAGAAACATCTCTAATCCAATCTACCATTTTCTTTAAATCTTCAGTGTTTTCTACGTCTTTCATCCTTGTCGGCGTTATGCCGGGCTCACCTTTTTTTATGCCTCTAATCTTTGCTATCTCAGGCGAAACTTTATCGGCAGGCAGCTGTCCTCCATATCCCGGCTTTGCAGCCTGCCCCATTTTTAATTCTACAGCATCTGCTATTTTTATTTTTTCTTCATCATGAGAAAAGCTTGCTGTCCCCAGCTCATAAATATATCTGCTTGCTGCTTTTCGAGATTCTGGCAGCATACCGCCTTCACCGGAACACATTGCTGTATTAACCATTGAAGACCCCGTTGCTAGTGCAATTTTTGCTTCTTTTGATATTGCGCCAAAAGACATATGCGAAACATAAAAAGGCATATCTAGTATTAAAGGTTTTTTTGCGTTCTTGCCGATTATCGTTTTAGTCTTAACGACGGTTTCAATCTCTAACGGCAGAGTATTCACTTGTGCAGATTTAAACAGAATCGTTTCCCATCCCGGGAAAGGCTTTTCAGTACGCATAGGTTTATATTCACTCTTACCTGTTTTTGAAAGGTGTTGAATTGTTGATAATTTATTATCGTAAGCTTCCTTGCTAGAGCAGTTGCATTCAGATTGTTCTTTTATCTTTCCATCATCAGTGAATTTTTCATACCAATGCTGTCCATTGCAATAAGGTTTGTTCTTAGATTTTCCACATCTGCATAATGCATAATGTTCATTTGAAGTCGGTCTATCATCATTTTTGATTGCTATACTTCCCGTAACTATATAAGGTCCATCTTCTGATATTTCTAATTGTGGATTTTTATGATAATTATCATAATGCACTCCATCTAACGTATAGCTGAGTGCACCTGAAGGGCATTTTTTAATAGTTTCTATGATGTTTTCTATTGTGTCTCCATCAGGATCGATCCATGGCTCTATTCTCATACGAAATACACTAGGCAGTCCATCGGTGCAATATCCTGCATGAGAGCATATACCTCTATCATCATGAATAATTATGCTTTTCCCAGAATAATTATCAACTTTTCTTGGAACTCTGTCTTCGCTCTTTTCATCTGTCCATTCAATCTTACCGTGTGTACCATCACAATACGGCTTTGTTTTAGATTTACCGCATCGGCATAACGCAACAGTTTCCTGTTTTGTTTCCACTTTAGTACCGACGGATTCCTTTATGGTCTTCAAGCTTTCTACAACGTAAGGTCCATTTTTTGCTGTCCTTATTATTGTTTTATTCCCCATAACTACATCCTCAAAATATAATTGACTTATCAATATATACTATATATTTCCTTAAGTATAACAATATTAATTTAAAATCACAAATCTAAATCAACATTTCTATGTTATGAGTGAGATCTCTTATAAATAATATTCTAGAATTTATATAGACGGGCTTTGTCTCTTTGATTATTCTTGGATTTTTCCTCTGTATTTATCTTTTGTACGCAAAAAATATGGACGTCTGGGGGCCAGCGTTTTATCATAAAACAAAGATTTTATTGCATCTTTTGTTATAAACGGAGCAAAAGGAGTCATATATGCTACTCCGAATGAGTTTGTCGATACGAGTTGAGCTAACAAAAGTGTTATGCCTAATATAAACCCATATAGCCCGAATATACCAGTTATAATTATAAAAGAGAATCTTAGAAAACGGAAAGTACTAACCAAAGTATAGTCAGACGGTACAAATGCTGAAATCAATGCTATTGATACCACAATTAATAATAGAGGGCTAAATATTTCTGCAGCTATAGCTGCTTCTCCAATAATTATTGCGCCAACAATAGAAACAGCTGTCCCGATTTTTTTAGGCACTCTAACAAGCCCTTCGACCAGTAATGCTACAATTATTTCTATTAACAATACTTCTATAACAGCATTAAAAGGCACTTTAGCTCTTGCCTGCGATATTGCAATAATATAATCGCTGGGTAGTATATCATTATGGAACGAAACGATTGCAACGTACATTGCAGGAGCTGTTAATGAAAGCATAAGTGCAATAACTCTTATTATTCGATGAAAAAAACCAGCATATTTATTATCATAAATATCATCACAGGACCATAAAAACTCACTTAATACTTTTGGTGCAATAAGCGCTAAGTCGCTGCCTTCAACAAGTGTTACAACCTTTCCCTCAAGCAAAGCCCCACAAGCCATATCAGACCTTTCAGCTATACCCATCTGAGGGAAAAAATTTGACTTTCGATTGAGTAAAAAGGCTTGCAATTCGCCAGATTCTATAATGCCGTCAATATTAACTTTTTCGATTCTTTTTTTTACTTCACTTACAATTTTATTGTTTGCAATATCTTCGAAGTAAATAACTGCAACTCTGGCTTTTGTTCTTTTGCCTACTTTTTGATAATCAATTCTTAGATTTTTATCCTTTAAACGGTAACGAATTAGTGATAAGTTAGTGTCTAAATTCTCTATAAAGCAATCTTTAGGACCTCTTAAAGTATAATTTAATTCAGGATTAGAAACAGTTCGATGCGCAATTTTTTTTAAATTTATAACAATATATCTGTTGTCGTTAGAAAACAAGATAACCGTCATACCTTGTAAAATATAGTCTTCAATTTTTACTCTATCCGACTCAATTTTGCAGTCACTAGAAAATATAATTTTGTCCATTGCAGTTTTCACATTAACGTTTAAGATATTTTTGTTTTCAATCAAAGGTTTAATTACTTCTAAAGATAGAGAAGACGAGTCCGTTAATTCTTTTATATACAGCACAGATATTTGACTTGCAGTGAAGTTAATTATTCGATTTGTAACATCAATATTGTCAGACATAATTTTATTTATTATTTTGTCGTAATGCTTTTTATTCATAGTCTAATACCTAATTAATTTCTGGATTGTAATCATATTGTCCTCCTGGATCCATCAATAATGTAACCTTAACATCAATGAATGCATCCAAATGAATTTTACACCAGTCCATTTCTCTATATTCATTTTGAAATCCAATTCTGAAAACTTCGCTAAACTCAAGGTAATCACACTCGATTTCTTTTTGAGATTTTTTAATCGCAGAAGATATATCATCATAAATCATTCTTGCAAGTGCTTGCTTTATTTCCCGCTGTGCTTTTTCGTCTAGACCATGATTAATGTCCATATATTTTACTATTGACTCAAATTCAAAATCAGCCTTAAAACTCACCTTCTTATTCTTAAAAAATGGCTTTATAGATTTCTTTTTAAGCTTAACTTCAACTGTTGCGTTGTTTTTTTCAAAAGGAACAACATAAATATATTTAACTTTATCATTCAATATATAATTTATACCTCTTGTATCTTCAATAGGAATAAAATTGTTGTAAGCAGTATTATGTATAACAGAATATCCGTTGAACGCAATAGAATCATCTACTATATCTATATTTGGCAGTAAAAAGCAAACATTTTTTCTGGAAAGCTTTTCTAATATTTCAGAGGCACTGCTTTTTATAACTTTTCCTGTTTTATTTAACTTGTCTAATATATCTTCAATAGTATGTCCTGCTGAAACTGTACTTCCCGATTGTAATTCAATTATCTCTTCTGCATCTTGCGCCGTTGTAACGACATTAAGTGCCTTTCTATATTCATACAAATTGCGCAATCTAAACATATATTCAGCAATGCCATATTCAGCCATATCTTTAGTTAAAACTAACATTCTCACAGTACCTAAAAATATCGGCTTTGGCAATTTTCTATCCAAGTCTAACCTTGCTTTAGCGAAAGTTCTTCCTTTAGACGAGACAACGGAAAAGGTTTCTGTTTCTCCTTGTCTCCTTTCTTCACTGCTGCTCCGTGGAGATAAGTTAGCTATTTCAACTATAAAGGCATAGTCATCTTTAATTTTATCTACTACCACTGTTGTAGTTAAATCCTTTTCATTTATATCAAGAGAATCCCAACACCCAGCAAGAGGAAAAATTAACAGCACTATTAGTATTGTTCTTAAAAGTTTTTTATAATACATTTTTCTTCACCTTTGCAATTATTAATAGTATTGTAGGCAACACTGCTGATGCAACCAGACCAAGATATATGCCAACCCCTGTGACAAATTTATTAAAAGCAGGGTCATTATCAAAAATCAAGCATGCTGCGTATGATAGAATCCCTATTATTATCACAATATAAGAACGCTTGGCATGAGTGAACATCTTACATAAATATTCTGTTATTGCAGTATAAACCATCGTTATCCCCAAGAAAAAAGCTGCAAATCCAAAAGTTAAAAACAACACATCTGCTCTTTTCATAAAATCTAAAAAAGGAAGCTCCATATCTCTAATTGCTACAATCAAAGAGCTGTTATAATGAACAATGTTATTCATTCCCAACTTCATAATGGTGCTCTCAACAAAAAATATATATAAGAGTCCGATAACAAAAACCGTTACAGCTGCTGTGATCGTCGCCTTTTTCCCGTTTTCTTTTGTAAGCGGAATTACTAAAAGAACTTCTATACCAAGAAAAGGAAAAATCGCCTCCTTTATTGCTCCAATATATTCCCCAATATCTGCAATATTAAAAAATGGTAATATATTTTCAAGCTTTCCTTGTGTAACCATCAAAACTTGAACTGACACTCCAATTATAATGTAGAAAATTCCAATTAACTCAAACAGCCTGGCTAATGTTGTTATTCCTTTATATGCAATAAAGCAAAATACCGGAATACCTACTATTAGTGTTGCAGCTTTAGGAGTTTTGGGCAAGAAATTAGCTTTCAACATAATTGAAAGTTGTAAAGATAAAAATACGATGATAATTGAAAAATATATAATATAATAAATTGTAACCGTATATGATCCAAACTTGCCCACTAAATGTTTACTATAATCAAACAGCATTTGTCCCTTGAATTTATTGCCTAAGGATAAATTAATTATTGCAATAACAGTAAAAAATATAGCAGTTACTAGAATCGTAAGCCAACTACCATACCCAGCAGAAGCAGCCATTGCTCTTGAAATGTCAACTATGCTATAAGATGATAATGTGAGTATCAATATAAATATAATTTGTCTGTTAGTAACTCTGTTAGTCAAATATCCACCTCAATAAACCTATATGGTTATTATTAGCAGGTTTAAATGAAACATACTATAAAGTTTTATTAGATAGATAAAAATACTGATGTTTTTCAATGCTTTTTCTCTCATCGTCATCTTTAGATTTAAATATAAAAAGAGCAGTCGCTGTATCTGCTCCTTTTTTCTTAATATTATATAGTTTTGCTAATTGATTAAAACTGAATACAGTGTTTAGAAAAACGTTAGGCTAGCTAATTTATAATCTTTACTATTCCGCTAGAACCATCTACTTCTAACATATCCCCATCCTTAATTAGTTTAGTAGCATCATAAAGACCGCTCACACATGGGATGCCATATTCCCTTGCAATAATAGCTCCATGCTGAAGCTGTCCTCCAACCTCTAACACTATACCCGTTGCATTGATGAAAATCGGAGTCCAAGAAGGCTCTGTTGAAATGGTTACAAGTATATCTCCCTTTTCAATCGGTTTCTCATAAGGTGAATTCAACACTTTTGCTCTCCCTTTTACTATCCCCGGAGCTATAGGATCTCCCACCATATCACCTTTAGCACTTTTGCGAATAGGCATGAAAATTTTGCCCCTGCTGTCCAATATTTTTGGCCATTCTTTGACATTTTTTACTTTTCTTCGAGGCACCAAATTCTCTTCAATTAAAGGAAACAATTGAAATTTCTCGTCCTTCTCCGCACAAACAACTTGTTCTAAATGCAAGTCGAAAATTTGATTAACATCTTTAAGTCTACTTTGCTTTTTAAATTTTTCTCCCAGCTTTAATGCACGTTTTCTGAGCATGTCTACCACTACTATATAAATAAATTTCGGCAGTTCTCGATACCCCATCATATCATGATGGATTTTTTCCTGCTTTATAAACTTTTTCTCAAATCCTTTATCCTTAGCAATTTTCAAAAGCTCGCCGTATGCTTTTTCTCTTCTTTCTCTAACTGTCGATATAGCGTTTTCTTCAATATTAATATTATCAAGCTGGATAAAAAAATCCATTGGATTTTCATAAACTCGAGGAGAAGCAATGTCGATTTCCTTAAATCCTCTGCACCCGTATCTTTCCATATAATAATCATAATCCTCTAAGAATTCTTTTGAATAAGCCCTTTTCTCAATATTTCTTAAAAACTCATCTTTTGATTTTGTTTTTTGAATTTCATTATATGATGCAAGTTTTAAGATAGCATGACCCATCTCACTTGTTGGATTTCCAGGAAGATCCATGCTAAGTCCGACCAGATAGTCATCAACATCTCTGTTTTTAAACATTTTTTTTATTTTTGAATTAGCCATCATACCCGCTAATAAAGATGTGGCATCTCTCACCATTGTTTCAAAAGCACTAACCCCTTCTTCAGTTAATTCATTAAAATATTTATCTTTTGCAAGCTCCTGTTTACAATAACCATATATTTTATCTGACTTTTTTGCGTAATTTTCCATTAATTTTGTATGATTTGATTGACTTTTTAAAACAATCGGAATCATGCTTAATCCTAATTTCACACTATCCCGAACCATTTTTTTAATCTTTTTTGTTTTTACTGCCGGCATATACTCTTTTTTCAGATTGACAGATTCCATAATCTTGCCCGTTGCAGTGTCATATGTCTTTATCATTTTTCTAATTGCAAACTCACCCAAGCCCTTTAACATGTTGGACATATGCATATATTGTCTGCCGTGAGCATTAACAATTGCTCCATCCATCCCAATAGGAGTAGTCCCTTGTTTTGCAACCTTTAAAACTTCTGTCCAAATATCAAGTCCTAAAGTAGAAAGTTCTTCCTGTATTCCCTGCGAAACTAAAATCAAATCCATATAAAGATATTTTTCTTCTCCAGGCTTTGTAATCAAGTCATCGAAGAATTCAAAGTAAGTTGTAATAGGACGAGATTGTAAAAGATATAACTTTTCATTTTCAATTGCCCATTCTATATCCATTGGTCTTTTATAATATTCCTCGCATTTTGCTGCTAATGCAGCAACTATTAATATTTGTTTATCAGATATTGCTTGAGCATTTGGGTTTTCGTTATCTTGCTTAATTGTTCCACCGTCATTTTTTAAGAATAAAGCGTGCGATTTTTCTGCGATTTTCTTTTCAAGGATTTTACCTTTTACTTTGTCGACAATATAAGTGTCAGGAGTCACAACGCCAGATACAACAGTTTCACCAAGCCCGAAATTTGCATTTATAACTGCTTCATCATAAGCATTGTTTTGTGGGTTAAGCGAGAAAGCAATACCCGATACATCAGATTTAATCTGTTTTTGTATTATTACAGCAATATTAGGTTCATCGATCGAAATATTATTCAGCTTTTTGTATTCTACAATCCTTATATCAAACACAGAAATAAAAGAATTAATAATCGCATTTTCTATTTTATCTGCTTTTACACCTAATGTTGTTTCATATAATCCTGCAAAACTCGTTCCCTCTAAATCCTCTTCGGGCGAAGAAGAACGAACTGCAAAAGTTGGACTATCTAAAACAGCCCTTAGTGCTTTTTTCAAAGCCTCATTTTGCTCAGAGTTTAATTTCAAGCTCTTCCTAATATTTTTTAGCCCATCACATTCAGCCTTAGTCGGCGACTTTAAAAATTCTTTCCAGTTAGAAGACGCTTTTATTTCGCTTAGCCAAGGCGTAAAAAAATCAACCGGCAAAACAAAACCGTCAGGCACCTTAAACCCGGCTTTTGTCGCCTCTATTAAAGATAATGCCTTTCCACCTACTTCTTTTAAAGTCAGCTCTGTTTTCGTGCTAAAATTATGAATCATGACTTTCTCCTTACTTTTACCTCTTTAGTATAAAATATTTATTATATTAGCTCTTCCATAACTGGAAACAAGACATAAAAATTAATCCAGTAATCTCTTTTCTCCTTTAAGTCTTTTTATTTCGCTTATTTCCTGGCTTACTTCTAAAGTGCCCTTGTAAACGCCTTTTTCATCTTTTAAGGCAAAATACTGAATTAAAATAAACATACCCTTCATCTTTATCCAAAAAGAAGCACTGTTTTTTTCTCCTGATTTGAATGAGTCCATAATTTCTTCCACGACATGCACACTTTCAGGCGGATGACAGTTTCTAACGTCTCTGCCTATAACAGCTGCTGACCTCGGGAATATCCTATCTTTTGGTCTTGAAAAGAATGCTACTTTATCATTTTCGTCAACAAAAGTTACATCCACAGGAAGAGTGTTAATTAGAAGTTCTACTTGTTTATAAGTTAGATTTCCCGTTTCAGTTTTAAAAACAGCTTTATCATCAATGTCATTAGATATTACAAGTTTTTTTAGGCTTATTTTTAGCTTATCAGGTTTTTCTATAAATGGGAATCCAAAATCGAAACTTTGTAAATGCATAGCTTCAAATTCCTCTTCTAAGATAATCTTTGTTGCAGCCGGGAACATGATCAGCTCTTGTTTTTGTACCAATCCATTTAATTTAAAGTATATTTGCCCAATTGCAATATTAATCTCTTTATCACTCGTTTTTTTATCTTCAAGCATTTTAATTGCCCGCTTTAAATCTTTTCTGGTGTCATCATGTAAAGACCACATAATTTTCAGACCTTCATATCTCTCCATCTTTTTTTCCATATACGGAAATAATATATTTTCTAGCTTTAATAAATGCTCATTATACTCGTATAGCATTATTACAAAATCGTAAATCTTTCCTCTGTTTTCTACTATATTTTTGCTTTTAATAATGTCCTTAAAATCATCCAGCATTTTTAGAAGGGCTTTGTTTTCTTCCATAAGAAAATACAAAAATCCTTTTTCCTTCGGTCTGTCCCATGAATAACTAGACAAACTTTTATGAAACACATTTACCAGCTTATCCACAAAGGTTAACATTTGCGCAGTTGTCATCCCCATTTTCAGCTGTTCATTTTCTATTAAAAATAATTCTTGAGGAGTTATGCTTTCTATTTCTTTTAAGTATTTCTCATATAACATTTTCCCATTTTCTTTATTATAAATACCTTGGCAAAAAGCTATAAGATTTTCAATTTTTTTATCCACTATATTTTTCCTTCCTAAATCTGAGCTAGTTTTTATAAAATAGGCTCTTAAAGATTAATGCATATTTTTCTATTTCCTTATAAAGCTCATTTATGTTTTCGTCATCTAAATTATAATCCGCTTTTTCAAAATGATCCTTCATAAGCGAATTGTATGTCCATTTTATTATTGATATATGTTCTTCTAAGTTACTATTATCCTTGAATTTTGATTTATCTATACTATCTGAATGATATTTACTACGTAGAAAGTCGATGTCTTTTTTTTTCTTAGCTAAATAATCTCTAAACTCAACTTCTCTATTTATCATATAAGCAAACTTAAAAAGATATGGATATTTGATTCCTGTGTTAATTCTTATTTTTATTGTTTCTTTTAATCTTTCTAAGATGTCTCCTTTTGTCCAATCAACATTTTCAGATACTGTATCAACTGTACTATTTAGAAAAAACTCAATCAAATAATCATAAAATTCTTTCTTTCCTTTTACATACTGATAAAATCTGCCTTTAGATATTTCTGCTTCACTTAAAATATTGTTTAATGATGCCTTTTCATATCCATATAATGAAAATTCTTTTAAACCGCTGTTGATAATATTATTTCTTAGCTTTTCTTCAATTTTCTCAATTCTAACCGGCATTGGACATCCTTTCTCGATACAAACCATACTGGTCTGGTTTTATCAGTTTTATCTTATCACTCCCCATTCTTGATGTCAACTGTATTTTATCTGTTTCTATATATAAATAAAAGCAATCCGAGTACTCCCTCGAAATGCTTAATTTTTTACTGCAAACTTCTAGGTATATTTATTTATTATTATCAATTATAATTTGACTAATTTCGTCAGCAGATTTTACTAAATATTCTGCTTTTTCTACATCTGCCTTTTCTCCAAACCCCCATAAAACCCCGATAGATTTTATATTTGCATTTTTCGCCGTTGTTACATCAACGATACTATCTCCAATATATATACACTCATTATTTAAAACTTTGAACTCACTAAGTATTAAGTTTACACCCTGAGTGCTTGGCTTTTTTTCATAATCATCGCAAGCACCTTTTATTACTTTAAACATACTTGAATCGCAATAGTTGCTAACTATTTTAACTGCAATATTTTGCGGTTTGTTCGTGTTAACAGCAACTTTAATACCCTTTTGTTTTAAAGATGAAACCAGTTTTTCTATGCCTTCATATTGATATAGTCCAACCATCCAATTTTCATTATAATTTAATAGGAACTTCTCTAAAATTTCATCAACTAAATCTAGACTCTTGCTCTGTTTTTTTATTATTGTCTCCACTAATCCTCTTGCTCCATGCCCTATTGCTTTTCTATAAAACTCACTAGATTGCTCCTCCAAGCCAAAATCTTTAAGAACTGAATTAGCACTATATCTAATACCTTCCAGTGTGTTTACTAATGTCCCATCTAAATCAAATATTACTAGCTTTATCATTTTTACTCCCAATATCAATTAATTATTTCTTTTCTTTTCTAAACTATAGAATATTCTTGAATTAATATCAACAAATTATCTGCTTTTGAAATTTTGTTCACCAATTTTTAATAATCCTAAATAATAAAACCTCCATCACCGTAATAATAATCCTTACCATAATGGAGGTTAAAAATATTTGTGCATTAATTAAATAGTAAAATCAATTTATTCTTGCATAACAACCACAAGAAACTCTTCAGATACCGCTGAAACCAGCGGTTGGAAGATTTCTTGAACTTTCAATACTCCGATTTCATCCGCTTGATCAAACAAAGTTTGAACGTTCAATTCTGCTCGCAGCACTTCATCAATAGATTGATCTAAAACATTCTGTTGTTCTTGGGTTAATTTTATGTCACCAATTTTAAATATAGTATGCTCTGTTTCCTCAAATGTCGTCTTGTTCACATCAATATTTACATATTGTAAAATAGAATGTGGTACTGTGACTGTCACAGTTTTTGCTGTTTCATCAACTACAATATGATCCGAATCTATTTTACTCATATCAATAGTATAAACTCCCGTACCAAAAGAATGGATAACCTTTGTCTTTTTAAATAATGCTATGTTCGCTAATGCATTACTAATCGTCGAATCAATCTGAACGTCTTGTTCCATAACAACAAGTTCTTGCTTTTCTCTAGATTCACCAAGTATAGCCTCTTGAAAATCGATGGAATTATAGCCCATTACTTCATCTGGTAAAAGAGTGCTTGGACCAGGAGCATTAAATGCAGATAGCAACTGTCCAATTTTTGGCCCCAAGAATATAAGGGCACCGATAATTATTACAGCAATAATAATAATCATTCCCCATTTTGGTTTAGAACCTCCCTTGCCTGACTTCTTGTTTTTCATTAACCCGCTTAAAAGCGCCCCGCCTGCCGCAACTGCAGCACCTGTTAAATCTTCTTTCTTTTTAGCAGCTTCTTTTATAGAAGCAGCCGATGCAGCCTTTGCAGCTGCTTGTTTTTTCTTCTTTGCACTATCAGCTTCTTTTCTTTTATCTGCCACTTTCTTTTTATTCTTTGCAGATTTTTCTTTTAAATCTTTAAGTGCTTTTTGCGATTTTTCGTTTTTTAGAGCACTAGAAGACGATTTAATCTCCATGCCCGCAACATTTTTTCTCTTTTCAGCCATGTTATATCACTATCAGCGTATTTTTAGGTTGCTGATCCTTTCTTTATATTATTAATAAAAACTATCCAAATATTATGTCATAATTATACCGAATTTCCCTTTTTTCTGCAACATATTAAATCCTTAATATAGTAATATACATTAAATTATATTGATTATCATAATTCTATTAGCCGTTTTGCCGAATTATATCTTTTTCATTTTTGCTGCGATATAGATTCATGTTTTCTGTATATCTTTTCAATCTCGTTATCAACTTTAATTTTATCAATTACTTTAAAAGCAATCTGCTCCATTTCTTTTCCTTCAGAATAATCTGCACTGGTTAAGAAACAGACTCTGTCATCATTAAAAAGTTTTTTTGCATTATCTTCGCTTTTCTTTGAATTTGGCTTATATACTACAACAGACTGCCCTCCATTAACCTTAACAAGCTTCATACAAGGTACATCTGTAAAACCATCACCTATATAAATCATATTTTTAAAAGGTATTCTTCTGTCTGTTTCTTTAACATAATTATTGACTCTATTATCATTAAGCGAAAGAAATCCCTTATTTATTCTAAAAAGACATTGTGTTTTGCTGCTAAAATCTATTGCGAAAGCGGGCCAAGCTGCAACACCATTTTCTTCGTAATAATATGAGGATGCATAAATTTCCTTAAATTCATTGCTGATTGAAGTTCCTTCGATTATCTCCTTTATTCCTGATGATATAATATAATGCTCAACAACCGCGCCTTTTTCCTTTGCATAATTATTTATCCTTTTAAACCAAGTATCAACACCTTTAAAAAGTTCAACGTCTTTCCCAATAGAAACAAAAGACTGACGTGTTATTCTTATGCCCTTTTCTCTCGATTTTTTCAACATTAAATACATATAAGCAGATACAGTAGACATGTTGCCATCAACAGCAATCTTGCTTGTTTCTTTCCAAAAATCATCCGGGTCATTTATCCCTAGGTTAGGTAAAAAAGTAAACTCCTGCATATCTTTTGGTGATAATGTTTTATCAAAGTCATACATAAATGCTAAAATCGGTTTTATTAATTCCATCTTAACCCCTTATAAGTTTTTTAAATCGCTCATTCTATCCATCATCATCATTAAAAACCCAGAGAATGCAGCATTGTCTGGCGCAAGACTTTTGTCAACAACTTTCCTCATTTTAATAAGTTCTTTTTTGTAGGATTCATAAAACTCATACGTGGGGCGCGGATTATAAATTAATCCCTCTAATTCAAAAATATTTATTATTCCTTTTACTGTGGTCGGTTTTAGAAAAACTTCAGTTTGCGGTCGATAATAATATGGGATAACTGATATCACAGGCCATTTCGCAAGCTTTCCTTCAGCCAGAACATCTATCATGTTGTTAAATCCCTCTGAATGATTCCCATGGAGAAGCTCTTTTAGCCCATTCGACAGCATATCCTTTTGTTTAATATCTAAGCTCCTGCCAAAATCTCTAAACCTTGTTTTTTCAAAAACTGACACAAGAGAAGATCTACTTATGATTTTAACTATGTTTTCTACTATTTCTTCAATATTCTCAAAATTATCTTCTTTAAATAATTCTATAGTTAAATCATGCATTTTTTCTGGTTTATGCTTTTTCTTTATTTCATCAATTTCAGGATTATTAAACCCTCCAGGATATAAATTTAAAAATTCTCTTTCTGCAGCAATTAATAAGTCTCTTCTCATGTTTTGCTACTCCTTAATTATTAATATTATTTAACTACATAAAATGCATAATAATTTGTCTTTATCATACCACATTTTTCATATTTAGGACTAATTCTTTAATATCACAATGGCTTTTTTACGTTAAAATTATTACCATGCATATACTTTCACATACTGTGAATATTTTTTTTATTTTATCGCAAATTAAGCTTTAATAAGTACAACATCTATGGTACAATGTAAAAACACACCACAAGATACTGTATCATTAAACTTAAAGGAGCCGAAAATGCATAATATTGATAGTATTATTAAAAGAATCTTTACAAAACAACTTGAGGGAAGCAAAAAAACTGTCTATGATTTGTTTGAATATAAGACAGTTGACGTTATCATGAACAATTGGAAAACAGGCGAGGTTATCCTTGATATGAAAGGTCTTGAGTTTCCAGTTAGCTATTCACAAAATGCTTGCAATATTATCGCTGCTAAATATTTTAGAAAAGCCGGCTTAAAAGATAAAAGAGGCTATGAATATAGCATGAAACAAGTCACTGACCGATTAGTTGGGTTTTGGACAGATGCACTTTTAGATGAAGGTTTAATTCAAAATGATGAGCAACGCCAAATATTATATGATGAGTTAGTATACGCTTTTTTAAGCCAAAAATGGGCTCCAAACTCACCACAATGGTTTAACACAGGAATAAAAAGGAATTACGGTATAACTTATGAAAAGGGCGGGCTTTATTATTATGATGAAGAAGCTAAATCAGTAATTGAATCTCGTGATAGATATACCCGAACTCAAGCTTCTGCTTGTTTTATCATATCAATAAATGATCAGTTAATGGGTAAAAACTCTATATCCGATCATTATGTCAGCGAAACAAATCTTTTTAGAGGCGGTTCAGGTGTTGGCACTAATTTTTCTGTATTAAGAGGTGCAAACGAAAAGCTGTCCAGCGGTGGATATTCTTCTGGTATGATGAGCTTTTTAAAGGGTCTTGACAGAAATGCTGGCGCAATTAAATCCGGCGGAACAACAAGAAGAGCAGCAAAGATGGTGATTACAGATATTGACCATCCTGAAATAGAGAATTTCATCACCTGGAAATCTAGAGAAGAGCAGAAGGTAAGGGATTTAGGCAAGATGGGTTATGATACCTCTATGGAGGGTGAAGCATATCAGACTGTTGCCGGGCAGAACAGCAATAACTCTGTACGTCTTAATAAAGAATTTATGGACAAGGTATTAGATCTTGATAAAAAACCTAACTCAACTTTTTCATTAAAAGGCCGCATTGACCATTCTGTTGATAAAAAAGTTAAGGTTAGAGATTTATGGTATAAAATTAATCAGTCAGCATGGGATTGTGCTGATCCTGGTTTACAGTTCGATGATATATTTAATGCATGGCATACTTGCCCTGCTGGCTTAGATGGTGAAATGGGAGCAAAACATAATCGAATCAATGCGACTAATCCATGCAGCGAATATGCTTTTTTAGATGATACTGCATGCAATTTAGCTTCTATAAACATCTATAGGTTTTATGATGAAGCTAAGAAAACATTCGATTTGGACGGATACATACACCTTATATGTTTAATCCAAATGGTTCTAGAAGCATCTATTCATTGGGGACAGTTCCCTACTGAAGATGTTGCATTAAAAAGCCATATGTTCAGAACAACAGGGCTTGGACTTGCTAATATAGCTTCTTTGTTTTTGGCTTATGGATACCCATACGATTCTGATGAAGCTAGAGCACTAGCAGGCTCTTTAGCTGGTATTTTAACTGGATATTCTTATTATACTTCTGCATTAATGGCGGAGAAACTCGGATCATTTGAAAGTTATTCTCTAAATAAAGAACCTATGAGCAAAGTTATCCGTAACCATGCAAGGGTTGCAGGACTGAAGAAAGATAAATTCGAAGGATTAGGTTATTTACCTGTTGTTGTAAATCACGATTTAATATCAAAAGACATAAGCAAACATTTATTGAATTCTTGGGATTTAGCTATAAAGTGCGGTGAAAAATATGGATATCGTAACGCACAGGTAAGTGTTATCGCACCAACCGGTACAATATCTTTTGCTATGGATTGCGGTGCAACATCTGTAGAGCCTTATTACAGTCATGTGATATTTAAACAGCTGATTGGCGGAGGTTCTATGCAGCTTGTTAACCCGGTATTAGAAACAACTTTGAATAATCTTGGGTATACCAAAGCTCAAATAGGTGATATCCAAGATTATATGTTAGAAAAAGATGAAAACGGAGCGCTTGTAAACAGTACATTAAATAACGCCCCTCATCTAAAGTCAAAGCATTATAAAATCTTTGATACAGCAAACGAAATAAGCCCTGAAGGACATGTCCTGATGGTTTCTGCAATAACACCCCTTATCAGTGGTGCGATTTCTAAGACTGTGAACTTGCCTGCAACAACCAGCCGTGAAGGGATTGAGAAGATACATTTATTGGCCTATAAAACGGGGACTAAAGCGATTGCTATTTATCGAGATGGATGTAAAGTATGCCAGCCGCTTACATCAGGCAAAATCAAAGAAGAAGAAAAGAGCTTTGAAGATTATTCTTATAAAGAGCTTGTAGAA
>Ga0233431_1003690_pt1 | contig 17764 bp, 19 predicted proteins | sample SI_118_April2016_FD_179867 | JGI IMG/M metagenome (GOLD analysis project Ga0233431, IMG submission 179867) | Seawater microbial communities from Saanich Inlet, British Columbia, Canada - SI_118_April2016_200_MG | ecosystem: Environmental > Aquatic > Marine > Inlet | place: Canada: British... | reverse complement strand
CTTGCGGAGTATCAATACGAAGTATTGATGCTTCCTATTCACAGTTATAGGATTTGTTTAAATATACTGTTGTATATGCATTATATTGCATTGTAATTCGACAAATATTTACTGGACAGTCCTATAAATACATGGATATTATTAAAGGTGTGTAAAAAAGAGAGGGATATTTTACTGTAAAGAATATATAAAATATAATAATAATATATATTAATGTCGTCGGCAGTAAAATCTATCTCAGATGCAGCAAGCGGTAGCGATGGAAACGCGTTAAATGGGAAACAAATATGTGACATGCTTGGTATATGTACTATAACATTTCCGAAAAAAGAGAAGGGAGCATCCCCATACACAAACGAATATTGCATGGAACAAGCACGCATCATATGCAACAAATCCAACAAATCTGCAAAGGCAATGCTCGCTCCAGGTTTCAATAACGTATGTGCTTATTCGTGTAAAAAATAATTATAGATATTTGTGCGAAACAGTTAATTATATGAAATTTAACGAATATATTGTAATGTAAATACGAAATTATAAGAGATTATGTGTATATTTGACACCGTATTAACATAAGTACGTACATAAGTTGTACATATTCATTACTTCTGTCATACAACTTTGGATATATATTACCTACTTTACGCGAAACATTTACTTTGACAACATCATCAACAACATCGTCATATATCAATTTATGTATTAGTAATTTAATTACATTTTTAATAACATGACCATGATTAACAATAGTTGTTGATAAAATAAGCGATATTTTTGAATTATCTAACGTATTGTGTTTAAGCTCATAATATATTTTATCGATGTATGTATTTGTAATTATGTTCATGAATAACTGTTTACTTCGTGTATTTACCATATATTTAAGATTATATAGCGACATTATCGCCACGCGCATATCGCCATCCGCTAATTTACATATTGATTGTATAATATTATCATTTATGTAATTATGTATGTTTTCTTTTTTAGCAATTTCTAGAACATATTTAGATATATTATCATTATTTAATTTATTAAATTTTATTTTTATACACCTAGATGCGATTGGTGGTGTTATTTGATTAACATAGTTACATACAAAGCAAAATCGTGTAAGATGCGAATAATCTTCCATAACTTTCCTAAGAACATATTGTGACTCCATTGTCATAGTATCTGATTCTTCTAAAATAATTAGCTTATACAGTGGTACATTATCTTTATAGGCAACTGCCATTTTAACAAATGATACTATTTTATTCCGAACCATACTAATACCACGTTCATCCGATGCGTTGAATACTTTAACCCGATCGTTAACAATACTTTTTCCGAATAAACTATTTGACATAGCTATTATTGCTGTGGTTTTACCAGTCCCAGATGATCCATGTAATATTAAATGAGGAAGGTTTTTATTTCTTAATATACACTTTAATAAATATATTACATGATCTTGCCCAACAATATCATCAAGATATATTGGTCTATATTTATTAGTCCACGGTATATTACTCATTTTAATATAATATTAAATTCTATTGCTTTACCAGCATAATATTTTCAATTTTATTTGATTTAATAAAATTGATTTTTATTTTATAAGATTATATTAAATATATTAATATATGCAAATGGAACATCAATTAACGAGTAAGGACTGTATCGAAATACTGAACAATAAAATAAATCGACAAAATATAGTGAATAGCTTAAATAAAGTTATTAAAAATAAAAAAAAATCAAGTGATCTCGAAAACGGTATATTTGATTATACAGTATCATATGCAACTAATAATAAATTGTCGGAATTAATTACGTCGAGTGTATATATGGATAAATACTATGATATTTTAGATAATATAGATGGCAAAAACAATACTATCAATAACGCATATTTAAAAAAGCATATTGACGATACAAATAACGTTAAAAATATAGCGTATTATGCTCCTTATGAAATTAATCCAGATAAATGGTCATATCTATTGTATAAAAAAGAGCAAAGTAACAAGCAGACACACTCAACCAATCACGTATCACGAGCATATACGTGCAAAAAATGTCACAATAGCGAAAAATTTAAAGAATATCAAATGCAAACAAGGTCGATGGATGAACCAATTACAAATTTCGTTGTATGTTTATCATGTGGTAATACATTTAAGTATTAACTAATTATCTTAATTATTGCAATAATTAAGATAATTGATTAATCAACTGTATCTAGCCAATTTGAATCGTCATACGCATTATCTAAATTATTACGTGATGAGGATACATTATAGCTTATCAAAGATAGCCGTTGTGTCGGTGTTGATATGGATTGTATCGGTTTGTTAAAATAATCATTGAACACAATCTTAACAATATCACGGTTGTCCATTTTTATACAATTAATATGAATTGATATATCTTTACAATAACATCATGATATTTACAATATCAATTTTTTATATTGAGTATAAATATAATAATGAGCAAATTCATAAGTAAAGTACCAGATAAATACAAAAAATTTATTCCAAATAATTTAACAACAAATCAAATAAAACAATTACATGATATGTATACCGATGTTGTAAATATAATTATTATTGAAATTAGCAAATTTAAAAAAACTCGACATGAAAAGGACGTGAATGTATGTGATATAGTAAAAAATCATATGATCTTATTAAATAATGTTATGTACCACATCAATGATTTTTATAAAAAAGCTACTTTAGAAAAAACATTAAAAATTGTATATGGTCGTAAAGTTAAAGATATGTGTACATCTTATAAAGAACTACATACATCCCTAACATCGATTGTTAATATATCTATATCGATCATAAACGCAATAATTTATTATTGCAAATGTTTAGATCAATTATGCGACTATAAGGTAGATGCGGTAATTACTAATAAATTATTTAATATACGTGGTAAGAAAGCAAGCTTTACGAAAATGGCGTATGTAAACGGATCAGCTGATTGCAAAGATATGACTGCATTTGAACAATATATGAAACCAGATTTAACAAACATAATGCACGATTTGTACGAAGAAGATTTAGACGATCTTGAAGAGATAAACGAGGATGATCATTTGTTGACATATTATGCAAAATCTGTCGATTTTGTAAAAATAGCAAATACGCTCGATAAAATGATAACTACATTTAAACATATGGTAACATGTGATTTTATCAAACGTGAGTTTATATCGAAACATAAAGACGGATGTAACGTTATACATAAAATGCATGATGATATATTATTTGGCGTAACGATAGCCGAGAACACGATGGCGTTCGTATTAAACAAATTAATTGCGGATGTTGAAAGCATATGTGGTACATATGGTGTTGGTACTGGTGTGCGAAATAAATTTATAAATAAGATTGAAAATGGTATAAAAGCAATGTATGGTAAATATGATGGTTGGTTTATAGGTATAATTGCAATAGTTGTCGTATTATTCATTGCTCTATGCTCCGGAGTAATTATTATAAAATATGGACACTAATAATATGGGACCGTCCCGTGATATGAACTCATGTAAAAATATGTTAACCATTGTAAAACATATGTTTAATAATGATATGAAACGACCAAATGTGTTTATACGATCAAATAAAATAACACATCAAACTAATAATATAAAACCTATTATTGTGGATACTTCCATACGCAAACTGGAGAAAAAATCCACATCTCTATGCAGTTATAGGATTTGTTCGGAATATGTATGCTGATTATGTATTATGTTACATTATAATATAGCGGATATTTACTGGACAGTCCTATAATAAATGAACAAATCAAAATCTAACCAAGAAACACGAGAGCATTTTTCGACAGACACATACATAGGGATAATCTTTGGTATACTATTATTGTGTGTATGTTGCTTAGTTTTATCAGGTATGATGTTTTTTATTTTGCGTGAAAACCCTATGCAGGATATTAAAAAAATGACGAGTTAAATAAATAAAATTATAGTAATATATAAAAAACGCAAAATGGATCAAACCACGCCTATCAATAATAAACAACAACAGAGTGATCAGAATAATAATCAGCCGGAATCAACGCAAACTAATAATAATCAGTCACCGGTGCCACAGAAAACAGATATACCTAAACAACCAGCGAAAAAAGTATTTTGCTGACGATAAATAAAATCGGGTATATTTAGAAATTTAACATATTGAATGATGCAATTATCATAAATCGAAAGATGGGTGATTGCTGATAAATATGTTTTTTAAATTTATTTAATTTATTATGGCATAATAAATTAAATAAATTTACTGTTTATTATCTATCATACATTGATAATTAATTGTAATATAATCTATGATTTTATATGATTTTTTTTTAATTGCGTATTTATGTAGTTTGTTTACAAAATCACATGTAAATATACTTTTATCGATATACTTAAATATATCAATACTGTTTTCATCTACGATAAGTACAATTAACTCATCATAATAATTCTCAATATAATGCTGTAATATTTTTTGCAACAACATTATTCGTCCTTTATTAGAATCACTAACAAATATATGAATCATCAATCTATTAATAATACGCGCATCAAATCCACACCCATATATATCAATTAATGTGGTCAGTACATCATATACACATGCATGCATAGACATCCAGCCAATTGTATCACTTAATTCATTTATACTTTTATATGTTGACATATGCTCAAACATATACAATATACACTCTGTGCTTTTGTTTAATATCATTTTTGATAATATTTCTCCTCGCATCGCATTGTAATATTCTGGCGATATTTTATTTAGAGTAATTTGTAAACACTTTATTGAATTATATTTAGCACATATGAATAGTATTTCGATATAATTAATATCAATATCTACATTGTTGATTATGTAACTATACATATTATCGCGATCAAATCGGACGGCATTTATTATCGCATATTTAGTTAACGGACAATTTTTTGAAATAGCATATTTTAACATTTCTAATCGACCACTTTCAATAGCATACGAACACACGTACCCATTTACATCAACACCGTTATCCAGAACATATTCTAAACAATTAATATGACCGTTCAACGCGGCATATGAAGCAGCCTTCCATTTTAACTCAACTTTCTTATTTATGTGTAAATCTTTTAATATGTCTAAATGTCCATGTAGCGATGCCGTTATTAACGTTGTATTTCCAATCTTACATCCATTTTGAATTGCATAATTATAACAATGTATATGATTATGCGTAAGTGCATTATTAAGTACATCGTAACTCCATTTACATCGTCGTTTATGCAAATATTTCATACATTCTAAATCACCATGTAAAGCAGCTGCTTCCATGGTAGATGCATTATATTCATAACCATTATTTATTAAAAATGATAATGCTGGTAATGATCCATATTGAATGCATTCAATGGTCGCTAATCTACTAAATTGACATTCCCATTGAACATCATTAATTATTTGAAAAGTATGCATTTTAACAATTGCATTATAGTTACCATATCTACACACACGTGCTAACGTTTTATACGAAAATGTAAAATCGTAATTGCGCATTATATAATCTAACATATTGTATGATTCATATAAACACCTGCTTAATTTAATTGACTTATTTTTGGGTTGATGTATCATATTATAATATCGATGATTCACTAATTTACATAACATATTATCACTATCTTCTAAGTATTCGATGACTATATTATCTAGTTCGTCAATATTTAACATTTTTTATTTATAGCTGATTAATTAATGTAATATGAATATATTTATTAATGTATATATATATCAATTTTTAATCGATAATGGATGCCAATAAAAACGTAACAATCATATTTGATTATGATGATACGATTACAGAAGAATGCTGCGAGCATCCGATATTTGAAGATAATTTGGAAAGAATACAAAAAAAATATACGGACATAGATATTAAAAAAGCGTCTGACTATTGGAAAGTTGTTGATACATATTATAAAGGATATGATAGAGAAATTGCATATATTCAATGTATGTTAAAAGACATATCGGAAGGAGTATTTATGAGAAATGGCCATAAACTAACCGATGATGATATGCGATATTATGGTAGTTTAATTAAGCTATCTCCTGGTATTATAGAATTTATAAACAACATAAAAATGACATGGTGTGGTAAAGTTAACTTATCGATATACGTAATTAGTGTTGGTATACGAAATATAATAATGGGATCTGAAATATCATCACTTGTTGATGGTATATACGCTAGTGAATTAGTATCTACTAATAATTGCGAATATTTAAACGAAATAAAAACGTTAATTACGAGCTTTTCGAAAACGGCAACGTTTATTAAATTATCAAAGGGTATTGACAATATAAATCTAAAAATCGTACATAATGATCATAAATTCCCGTATAAAAACAGTATAATAATTGGTGATGGATTATCGGATTCACCATTGTTTGGATATGCTGGTAAAAAGGGAGCAAAGATTATTGGTGTATATAAAAAAGGTTCAATGGAAGCATATAATAATGCACATTGTAAAATTGGTATATACATAGATGCATTACTACCGCGAGATTATACGCCATCGTATGTAACATACAAAATGATAAACAAATACATTGATGAAATAAGTTCAAATAATAGGTGCACTTTCCCACACCAATTAATACACTTAGAGCATTTTGGTAAATTAGAACATGATGACGTAATTGATATGGTTAACACACATTATAATAAATGTATTCAATGCTCTCCAATTGTAAAGACATATCAATATATGCCGAAATAATAGTAATATATGTATTTAATTAAATACATATATCTAATAAATTATAACTTATCGTCGTTTATTTGGTTTTTTTGATGATTTTGTATCATCTTTTTTAGCAGTTTGTTTTTGCGCAGTTTGTTTTTTTGGCGCATGGTCTGTTTCGTCGCTCTCGATATCATCATCGCTAACTACTCGCTTGTTTATCATATCATCACCATCATCATCGGAGTCTAACGACGCCTTTAATTTCGTATTAATATTATTATCACTATCATCTCCATCATCACCATCATCATTATCGGCATCATCTTCGTCGTCGTCATCTTCGGTGGTATCTTTATGCACGCTTTTTTTGGACGATGTTTGTCTTTGCATAGCCTGTTTATGATTTACTTGTTCTTTCTCAGGCTCGCTTATATCATCGTCGCTCTCTTGTTCAATAACATTAATAATTTTTTTCTTTCTGTCTTTATCAGATACTTTTTTATATGTACTCTTCTTTGCGTTGTCAATATCGTCATCATGTTTACTATTGATTTCTTTTTTTATTTCATTGATTATTGCGTCGTTGATAAATGGATCATCCATAAATGCGTCTCGTAATGACATATTAGTACTTGGTTCGATTTCCATGTGAGTCACTTTGAGATTTAAGCCACATTCGTCAAGTGTTGATTTTACCCAGAATTTGTTAACATGGAGTATCATTTTAACTTTCGCACCCATATTAATACCTAATTTATCTAATTCATCTATACTTCTTATGTTTTTCTTAACACGTGTTATATTTCCATCCTCATCAACTTCTTTCACGAAAAATATAGTTTTAATAATGGGCTGATCCGGATCAGTTGTTTCGTCTAGATCAAATTTAATTTTAAACGCATCCATTTTATCTATTTTCTTATCATCTTGCTGTTTGCTTTTATCTTTGATCATGGGTGATTTACCAGGTACTTTTTTCAAAGGCCAGTATTTAGCTTCTTCGGCGTTATCTAATATTGTTTTTATAAGCTTTTTTGTTTTTTTATCAACAGCGTCAATAAACTTTTCTTTAAAATTAATGCAATTCGGCTGACTATTATCTAATGGAATTTTTATACCAGCTTTAAGCTTATCAACGTCAGTAGCATGATAGCTTGATTCTCCTGAAAACCACCCATATTGAGTTATTGCGATTTCTGGTGTTTGTATAACACATACTTTGCCATTGTATGTTACTCTTGATATATATTGTCGGGATTGCTTGAATTTAGATGACTTTGAACTATTTATGTCTAATTCGCTGATGGAGAATTTATCAACATCAAATTTATCATATGTTATGACATCTATCTTGTTCTTTGCCATTGTTATTATTAATCTGAATATCGTAATTTATATAATATATATTTTATATCATTTTATATATACAATTAGTTTAAATATCAATTTTTTGTAAATGTAAAATTTGAAAATATATTTATATGTGTATTATTATACATAAATCAATTTACAATTCAATTATCAATGACTACTGATACAACTAAAGCCGACCGAGTTATTATTAGGTGCCTTCGGCATGATTCGTCTATATTTCTGTTTACAACCGAGAAAACAACTATGGCTTTCAGGATAGTACTACATACTATATATGGTGGCGATAAATATAAATGTAATCATATATATAACAATATATGCCGATTATCGCCCCAAGAACGAATATTTTTCGACAATTGTAATAAAGATAATTTTTATAAATTATATAACATTGCTCCGACAATTATAAAATGTGCGAAAAATATTAGTATGGTATGCTCGATGCTTAATTATATAAAAATATGTTTATTAAATAAAACATGTTTACCATTACAATACTTTTATTTCGATGCATTACCGAAAATAAACATATTGCATGATATAAACAAAAACAGTATAAATTATATTACCAACCCAATAACATATAACGATATTAGATACATAATTATTGACGTTGATAATATTAATTGCGTACGTGATTGTAAAAATTTACATTGGCGAAATATTAATGAGTTACTATATCGATATATTATTGCAATGAAAAAAGAACGAACACATATATATGCTACATTGAGTATAGGTGATATTCAGTGAATAATATGAATAGGCATATGTTAATATAAACACTATTTTCAAAATTGTGTGAATATTTTCGATATTGGTATATGTAACAGTGTTACATATGCCCCATATTTGTCCATATTTGTCCATATTACATTATAATTTTTGTCAAATAAACATATAATAATGGCCAATTTTGAAAAAAAATATTTAAAATACAAATCAAAGTATGATAAACTATTACAAACTGGCGGTGCAGGTGGTATACATAACGTAATTACGGATATATCATCATTTGCAGACATTGAACACCCTGATGGATTTACCAATGTCTATCGGTCGTTATATGCGGACGTGCTAATAATCGACATTATACTAATACGTGTACATCCAGTGTACGGCGAAGCATTATTAGACATACTCGATCATCGATATTCACCCAATGTTAACAATACGTTACAAATTAGAAAGATAACTGGTTTTGAAAATACACGCAAAATGGAAGGTATGTTTAATGAAGTTCATTACATACAACAAAGGCCATTCCAAAGCACATATATTTGTATATCTGACCACAATAGTGATACGCAAGAATTCAATAACATATATGAAATGTTATCAAACTATTTAAGCAACTATGCGTTTCGCGACCTAATACACACTACAAATTTATTCAAACAAATGGTGATATATCATTATTATGGAACAGATATACGTAATTTCGGTACGTTATTTGAAAAATTAGACAGTCAGTCTACGTATATCGAACGACGCTATGATGAATACACTATGCGACGCATAGCCGATGAAGCACAGCCGGAAGTAGATGCCGTCCATGCACATGATGCACAACCGGCAGTAGATGCCGTCCAGGCACATTACGAACAACCGTCATCAGATGCATCCGACGCACACCGGCTAGATGAAGCACCCCATGAAGCACCCCCTGAAGCAACCCAACAGCTAGCTGAAGCACCCCCTGAAGCACAACCGACAGATGACAGTATAGAACTCGACGAATCTATAAAAAAATATCAACGGTGCGAACAAATAAAATCCTATTATACTATCGCTATACCAACATACAAAAAAATATTAGATGAGTTAAAACAACTCAATGACCAATTACAATACTAAAAAAATGAACATATAAAGCAATAACCATATTATATTTATAATGCTATTATAAATATAATGTACAAAACGATAAGTGATTTAAGTAGTTATTATAACAACATAGAACCATGTATATTGTTTGCAATATGTAATAATTATATGTTTATAAAAAATGACATTGGTAATACATATGCAAAAAACAACGTATATTCATATTTAAATCACATTAATAAATATCAATCCAGTATTGACATAATACAAACACATAAACTAAATATATCACATAACTTTAAAAAGTATGATATGTGCTTATTATACCACGTTATTACTATACTAAAACAAAACTATCACTCACGCGCATTACTAATTGCATGTGATATTGATATGTTTAAAGATATCAATAATCTAGTTAACATAGATATATTGCTCAATAATAACAATGCTATTTGTGATGATGCGATGCATGAGCAAATTAAGTATATACGTGACCAAAAATACGTTTATATCTCAACAAAAAATAAAAACACACGTTATTTTACGAAAAACAATTCATATCGCAAATACGATACCATCATCATAGATAACAATAACATATTAATTCGTGAACAATACTTAAATATAAGTCATCATATGGAAGTATCTATGATATTACAATCAATTTACACATCATTTAAAATGCTTTATAATAAAGGCAATTTAATAATTAATTTCCCAATATACAGTACTGTCGACGATAATGCACTAAATGACATATTATATATTCTAACGGAAGTTTTCGAGCATGTCGATATCGTTAATAATGATTATGTTAATGCTGGTATCAATATGCGTTGTATTATATTATGTACGAATTTTAGCAAAATATATCAAATATACGACAATATAATAAGCAATATTGTTAATGATAATAGATTAACAACATACACAATATGCGATTGTATAAACGCAGACGTGTATAAATTCACTGTATTATCGAATATGAACATACGAAAAATAAAAAGCACGGAGTACACAAATTTAATAACAAAAATACAATATCAGTACTCAAATACAATTTGCGAAATTGAATATGTATATCAACTATGTAAATGCAATACAAATGAAATACATACACTTATAAAAACTCGAAATCGCAATATGCTTTGTGCTATAATGAAGTTTTTGAATAAATACGGTATATTGGTTCTAAATTTATGCTCATTTGATCAAATAAGTGTTTGTAAACAGTTATTGGGAAGTATTTATAATTTTCGCGGAATATATGCGAAAATAATGCCATCAAATAATATACAATGGAATCGTATTCATATAAATAACGCATCGCAAGTTACATGTGGATACATAAACATTAGCGATAGTTTTTATAGATTATCTACACTAAAAGATGCATTTTATAAATTAACAAACAAATATGAAAGTGAATATATTCAACACATTTCGTACGTAACATGCTCAATAGCAAAAAGTCTATCTAAATGCGTCAATAAGTATTTAAAATATCGCCTAAATTTTGCACCAACGAATGCATTTATGAAATTGTACGAGTTATTACACGTATATGACTTATTACCATCATCTCGTGAGATTAATACGTTTCATATCGCAGAAGCTCCAGGACAGTTTATAATCACAATAGAATATTACATAAAAACTAGGTTAAATAGGGATTGTAAATATAATTGGCTAGCTAATTCATTAAACCCTGAAAACGACGATAATATACGAAAATTCGGAAAGGGTATATTAGAAGATTACTATGGTTTATTGAAAAACCATAAAGACAAGTGGTTATATGGAACTGGTACAGGAGATATTACACAAAGTAGCACAATAAAGCACATTGCATCGGAATTGTCGAATTATTATCCTGATCTAATAACAGGTGATGCCGGATTGTGTACTGACGAAACTTCTTTATATACGTTGCAAAAGCTAGATTATGCACAGTGTGTGTTCACATTGATGGTTGCTAAGAGAGGGAGTAATGCGATTATTAAGCACTTTTTACCACATATTGTAACGAAATCGAATAGTATATCGGCTGGGACTTTTTTTGTGAATATGATATATTTATACTGGTTATCATTTGATGAAATATACTTAACAAAACCCACAACAAGCAATTATAGAAGCGGTGAATTTTACATTGTTTGCAAGAATTTCAAACATATCGACAGACATAATTTATGTACAATGCTGGATAATTTAGATAATTTTAGGGAAAATATGGTATTATTTGACAAAGATATGGTCGATATAGAATTCATTGAGTTGGTTGAATCATTTATTAATGACATTATTGAAATAATAACGCGGACAAAGAATGTTGGTTATTTATTAACGCGGTGTGCTATTGATAAGTTCGATGATGTTAATAATATTAATAAAACAAGTGCATTACATCAACGCGAGTATAATAAAATTAGAAATAGATTATGTGAACTATGGATACACAATTATAATTTTAATATCGATAATACCGCAGTTAATTTTTAAGTATTTTTTACTAATTAATTTATTAATTAGTAAAAATCTCGGCGTACATAATATGTTAATCACCAATATAGAATGTCACATATATTAACAATCGATATATTAAATATCAAAGAACCACTTTTACATGGCATTACACTCGACGCGAAAAAAATATTTGCGATATGCAGTAGATATATGTTTATAGATTATCAAAAATTCACGGATGACGATATATTGCATACGTTTATTAGCAATGTAAAATACGATATTATGGAGCATACTGATATTGCCAAGATTAGTAATAAATTACACAGTCAAACATATTCCAATGTAAAAAATAAAAAGCAATTAGTTAAATCATTATTATCTGATGCGAAATTTAGAATATATAATCCAACATTGATCGTAACAATAATAGATACGTTATCTGTAAAACGACATGTGCATGAAAACTTAATCATAACAAATAGCACAAATGAGTTTGCGGATATATCAGATTTGTTTTCAATCAGTGTGATGTTTTACAAAAATATATATTCATCCGAAAAATATAATAACGATAATAATATCACATTGTATGAATATTTAGAAAAAAATACACAGTCCAAACTCGGTAAGTATAGCAATATTATAATAGCAAATGATAGTTTTGTATCAATGGCCATATTCCCGCACCTTGAACAATATATTGTATTACCATCTATATTAATGTCACTACCATGCGCACTAAAATTATTATGTGATAATGGTACTCTAATAATAAACTTACCATCGTGGAATACAGATAATAATATAGCACTTAATAAAATACTTAGTATTTTATGCAAATGTTTTACCAGCATCGAATTGCTTCATAATAATGAAATTAATAGAGTGAATATGTATTGTGTATTTAAGTGTGTCGGATATCATTATACATTAAGTGACATCGAATTTAAAAAAATACATGAAATTGCAATGGAATGCGTCAATATAAATGTATCAGTTAATGAAATGCTTGCAATTGCAGACATTCCCCACGTAAATATCGAAAAATATATTACAAGTATTAGTGCACGAACTAATAACAGCAGTGTTAAGTTAATAACCGATATCGGTATACCTCTTATGGATATTGATAATGAGCAATATAAAAAGCTAATTAGACTTGTAAATATACACTATACACGCAATATTAATTTGATTATTTACCTAAATAAATTGTTCACAAATGAAACAATACAGTCGTATATACACACGGGTTATTTAAACGATTTACAATACATCGTTAAAGTGCTCGATGACAACGGCATTATGGTTAATAATTATTATAACTCTCAACAGAGTGCGTATTATGTTAAATTAGTTATGTCACTATATAATTTTTCCGGAACGTATACTAAAATATTACAAGAACCAAATATAAAATGGAAAAATATACCAACCGATGCATTTTTCAATGACGACAAATTACGTGTTGATATATCTAAAAATTATTACAAATTAGTATCACTACGGCGTGCATTTTCAATACTTGAAAAATCAAATGATTCTGCTTATTTCGAAAAAGTAACATATGTTACTTATGGTATAGGGAGGGGTCTTGCTAAATGTGTAAATAAATATATGTATAATAAATTATCATTTAAACCATCAAATGCATTTTCAAAGTTATATGAAATATTGCACACATATAATTTATTACCGATGAACGAACCAATAAACACATTTCATTTAGCTGAAGCACCTGGTCAGTTTATAATTTCAACTAAATATTATATACATACTAAAATAAGTAAAACTACTAAACATAATTGGTATGCTAATTCATTAAATCCACATAATGAACAGATTAAGAAAAAATTCGGCAACAACATATTCGGGGATAATTACGGATTAATGAAGCACCATATAGACAAGTGGCTGTTTGGAAATGGAACGGGTGATATAACAGACCCATATAACATAAAATTAATATCTGATAAATTAATAAATTACCATCCGCATTTAATTACAGGTGACGCGGGTATAGATACTGATTTAGATACATATGATTTACAGAAACTAGAGTATGCTCAGTGCATGTTAGCATTATCGGTTGCTAAAAATGGCAGTAATGTTGTTATTAAACACTTTTTACCACATTTACCAACTAAACGTGATACAATCGATGCAGGAATGTTTTTTGTTAACTTAATATACATATATTGGTTATCATTTGATAGTATATATTTATCAAAACCAACAACGAGCAATTCATGTAGCGGTGAATTTTATATAGTATGTAAAAATTTCAAAGGCATTGATAAAGAGCGGTTAGATATAATGGTTAATAAACTCAATGATTTTAAAATAAATACATATCCGTTAGGAAGTACTTATATAAATTCCGATTTCATGCAGTTTGTAAATTCATTTATGGATGATATAATTAGATTAATAATCAGGACGAGTAGTGTAAGTTATATATTAACAAGATGTTATATCGACAACGATAAAAATATTAACAGAATATTATTATGTGATAACGTGCTTGATTCAAAAACACATAATAAACTAGTTAATAAAATGTGTGAGATATGGATAAATAATTTTGGATTTATCATCGATAATACATTTAAAATCAATTAAATTTAAATATCATATTCATATTCACCGTCATAATCACGATATACGGTTACATAAGATGCAAACGCACATAAACTTAGAATAATGATCATTATATATGTTATTATTATTTGGTTTTTGGACATATTTATATTATTTTTAGAGAAATAAATTATAGTTATATTTTATTTCCCGAGCATTTACTTACCAGTCGGTTGTGCTGACCAGTCATCACAACGGACATCATCATCTCCGAATAAGGGTGTTTGCGCGGGTTGCGTTTCTGGTGGAGCTTGTACGTCAGTGTGTGCGTAACGGCAATCGGCACGCGTGCAATTGCCCTTTATGTAATCAAAACATGGTTTGGTAGATACATCTTGCGTCGAGTGTCTAAACCCACACGCACCACCCCGCTCGCAATGCCCGCGTAGAAAGTGACGACATGGTTGTTTCGTATCGGCTGGTCGTTTCGTATCGGCTGGTTGGCTACATTGTTCAGCATCGTCACATTGTCGCGGGTGTACATACTTACAGTCTTTTCCAAACATACAACACCCTGTACGTATATAGTGTTTGCATTCTTGTGTTTTCGTTGCGGTTGGTGCACTACATTGTCCATAACGGTCATCTTGCGCCGGGTGTATATTCACACATTCATCGCCATATCGTATGTGTTGGTACCAACACGTGTTCCCACGTGTACAACATCCTTTTTGATAATCCCTGCAAATTTCAGCACTACTCGCGACAGCAGGCGCACCGCAGAAATGCGCAAATCTACAGCGTGTATGTGGACATTGCTTTCCTTTTGCGTGATACCAACACTCTTTAGGATGTTGTTTACCGCATCCCCCTTCACATCCACCGTTTATATAAGCTATGCAAATATCCGTCGACTGAGGTTCTTGCCATAATCCCCGCGTCTGCTGAGATTGAGGTGGCCATTGTTCTGGCTGGGTATGCTGATCTTGATGCGATGACAGGGTTGGTGGCCATTGTTGGTGCGGATACTGCTGATATCTCTGCGGTGGCTGGGTTAGTTGCGATTGTCGATGCTGATATTGATGCGGATGTGGTAAGCTTGCCTTGCTACATTCCTGTTCCAGCAAGCGTATATACGTTTCCGTATCAACCAGCGTATATCCTCCAGGAGCTTTCGAATATCTCGACATAATTGCAACTTAGTGGTAAATTTGAATTCGTTAAAATGAATTGTAATATAAATATATAAACATCATACCATATTAAATTTCAATTTTTTAATATGGTGGTTCATCACCAATTTGAGCTGGATTATATCTACATACACAATTTTTACTTCCTTTGCATTTAGAGCACGCGCATCCAATATCTGTAACATGTTTGTTTATTATTTGCGTATAATGTCCAATTTGTCCTTTCGATTTATGCATTGGTGTATTTGGATATTTATAATTAACCTTCTCCCTTTTCCATGCCCCAAACATTTGTTCGGTTGTATATGCATAATAAGGCGTCCCCCATGCTAAATTCTCACCAAGAATAATATTATCATATTTACGAGTACGTGGTGGCGTATGTTCAAATATACATTTATCAGCATATTGTTTAGCTCCTCGTTGAAGTTCTTTGTTCCATTTAACTGGTTTTTGTCGTACTTCTTTACGAAGTTCATTGTGCATGCGAACCCATATGTTATCCGATATCGGATCTTTTTCAGCTGTTTCATATTCCGTTTCATGTTCTTTTGCTTCTTCTGTTGAATGTTCATTTTCTTCTTCCGTTTTATGTTCATTTTCTTCTTCCGTTTTATGTTCATTTTCTTCTTCCGTTTTATGTTCCGTGTCATGTTTCTTTTCTTTTTCTTCATTGTTTTCCACAATATTAGTAGTACGGTATGTATTAGTTAATCTATTATTGTCGGGAAACGCATTGATGATTATGGCTAATATCGTAAGCATGCATATAAATATCCATATTATCGTATTACTCATTTATAGGACTGTCCAATAAATATCCGCTATATTATAATGTAACATAATACATAATCAGCATACATATTCCGAACAAATCCTATAACTGCATAGAGATGTGGATTTTTTCTCCAGTTTGCGTATGGAAGTATCCTCAATAATAGGTTTTATATTATTAGTATGATGTGTTATTTTATTTGATCGTATAAACACATTTGGTCGGTTCATATCATTATTAAACATATGTTTTACAATGTTTAACATATTTTTACATGAATTCCTATCACGGGTTAAGTATATTGGATATGCGTTTTCAAAACGCCCAATATTATTACTACCGTTATATGAACATTCTTTATATACCATTAAACGATATTGTCACAAATAATATTAATGTATGTAATAAAAATTTAATAGCCGATATAGGGTATTATGATAATAAAACGTTTATCGTATGTAATAAACATAAATTAAATGCATATATATGCAGGAAAAAACAAAGTTTATTTGAACACCGAAATAAATTTATTAATCGAATCAATAATAATACAAACAAAAACAGAGTGAAAATAGAACATATGTTTGCAACATTAAAGCAAAATAAATCAATTGCGCTGAACTATTCAAAAAAAAATTAATATATTTTATAATTTTGTTTATTTATCTTTTATATTATTACATATTCGTTGTTAATTAATAACAAATATGTATGATAAATGCCATATATTTATAAAATCGGTAATGAACAAATATACTATACTATCCC
>Ga0233431_1003687_pt1 | contig 17772 bp, 16 predicted proteins | sample SI_118_April2016_FD_179867 | JGI IMG/M metagenome (GOLD analysis project Ga0233431, IMG submission 179867) | Seawater microbial communities from Saanich Inlet, British Columbia, Canada - SI_118_April2016_200_MG | ecosystem: Environmental > Aquatic > Marine > Inlet | place: Canada: British... | reverse complement strand
CCTTTCAAGATCTGGAATTTTTCTAAAATACTGCTTTCGTAATCCGGGTCTTTGAGAAACTTCGCGATGATGCATTGGGAAGAGTGGTTGCTACTGGAAACCGTGCTGCGCAGCAGCCCTTTCAATTTAGTTTCCAATGCCGGATACAGCGAGTCCGAATCCTGAGACACGGTCCCGAAAGTGACAAACCCGGTTCGAAACCCCCAGACAAAATTTTCTTTGGTCGCTGCATCGAGTTTAACGGCCATCACATTTTCATGCAGATCGCATAATCCGCCAAAGAGTGATTCTTTAGTCGAGTCTTCATAGAAAAGACCAAAGTAGGCATCATCAGAAAGGGTAACAATCCGAGTCCCTTTGTTTGCCACTTCGAAGATCACATCATAGATCGACTGACACTCTGCACCGGATGGGGTATAACCGGTTGGATTATTTGGGAAATTCAATAAAACAATCAGTTTTTTCTGTGTTTTTGCTTCTTTTTTCAGCAACGTGGCCATTCCCGCCACATTAAATTTCCCCGCCTCATTAAACATCGGAAAGGTCTCAAGGCGGGCTCCTTTGCGAGTGGAAAAAATCAACCGATAGGTTCCCCACATTTTATCCGGTAATATGACCACATCACCCGCATCAACAAACAGATCTGCCGTTAAACTGATCGCATTTGTCAGTGCACTGGTGACCACAGGCAGACTTATTTTTTTCCCGGCCAGGCTCGGATTATGACGAATCATTTTTTCCTTCCAGAGCTTTCGCAACTCAAGCAGACCATCAGGGGGGGCATAGGTAAAAATCTCATCATCCCTGAGATGGTTGAAATATCGCTTAACCCCACCCAAATGCATCGGCTCATAATTCTCCAGGGCAATACCGATCGTGGCGTTGAATTTTGTTGCCTTTACTTTAGCCTCCGCCGACTGCACCAGTATCCCGGATGGGAAAAAAATCTGTTTGCCAGTTTCAGACAGGCAATGGTAAGCATTCGGAGAAGCGTTCTTGATGTGTTCGTTTAATTCAACCGCGAGGGGAAGCATTTTCATCGTGTTGTTTGTGGTTGGTAGTTGATATCTTAGTCTGTCTTTTGCCGATCGCTAACTCAGAAATTTAAACCAGTCACTCTGATGTCACTGGAAATCCAATCCCGATCAATTCATGGGTCCGACCCATACTGTATAAACAATGGCGGTAAAACTCAATCCTAAAAACATCTTAAAAAAAATAAAAACCACTGAAATAAGCCTAAACAAAAGATCTACGTAATTGTTCTGCATGGCTCCGTCGAGGGGATCATGATTCAAAACACGCATGAATCCAACCCTGGAGCCAAGTGTTTCGTCAGAAACGCGTCGGCGAAAACGTCCTGTTTTCGAGCATTTTGAATCATAGTCCCCTCGACTCCGGAAAAGTGGTGAATAGTTACAGATTTATTTCCCTGAGGATCCATCGTGACTGATTCCATTATTCAACCGGATATGTTTAAACTTCCCGGTTTGACAAAAGAAATTGTACTTTTTTTTAACCTGCAGCACTTCATGTTTTTTCACAGGCGGGTTAATGGCTCAAAAATAAAGAGCTTTGGTCCGGCAAAGCGATTCCACTGGGAAAATGGTCCCAAAAAAATCACAGCCCTAGGGGGTATGATCGGGGCACCCCTGGCGGTGTTAATCGCTGAGTTTGCGATGGCTTCAGGAGCTGAAGTCATCTACTCGTATGGCAGTGCTGGATCCACAGGCGAAGAACAACTGGAGATCGGTGAGTTGATCTCACCTTTGAATGGATACGATGAAACCGGAATATGCGCTGATTATGAAGCGTCAAATCCGGTCCAAAAATTCACCCCCTATTTCGATGTCAAGACCTGCCACGCTATCACCTCAGTGAACAGTTTTTTCAGGCTGACCAGACCGAACATCAACCGGTACCGGGCGTCACAGATTCAGTTAATCGAGATGGAAGCATCACCCCTGAATTGCGTGATCAACCGTCTGGGAAATAGATATCACCCATTGTTCGTTATCAGTGACAGAGTCACGCCAGCTTTAGAATGGGAAAACGGTGGTGATACTGATGAATTTAAATCAGGTTTTGAGCTTGGACTCGATCTATTGACCGGTATTTGAACATCTAACTCCGAGAGTGCTCAACTCAGCATGGCAGCCGCAACTGCATCGGCTTTTTCCTTTCCGTCCAGCAGTTCCACGATCTTCAAAGAAAATTCCATCGCAGTCCCCGCAGCCTGGCTGGTGATGCAATTCCCATCAACCACCACTCTCGCACCTGCTTCAGAACGATCATCCAGATGTTCCACAAACGCTGGATAACAAGTTGCCTTCTTCTCCTGCAGCAGACCATGGGGTTGAAAGACCACAGCCGGTGCAGCACAAATTGCCGCATAATGCTTCCCCGATTGCTTCTGTTCGAGCAGCAGGGATTTGAGGGCTTCTGAGTCCCGCAGATTCTCAGCTCCGGGGATCCCGCCCGGCAGCACGATCATATCGAAAGAGATGTCAAGACACTCTTCCAGGAGTTTATCCGCAACCAGATTAACGCCACGGGAGCATTTAACCTGTAAAGTCTGCACCGAAGCGACAGTCACATCCATCTCAGCTCTTCTCAAAACATCGATCACGGTCACAGCTTCAAGCTCTTCTGTTCCGTTTGCAATCGGGACCAGGATTTTTTTTGGCATATGTTAGTTTCTATGGGGCGGTTTGCTCAGATTCGCTTAAATACACTGAAGATTTCCGATGAACTCTGTAGAGAATAAAACAGCAGGGCTAACACCGTCAATCAGAAGCGCTAACGCTGCCCCTCTGCTCTGCCCAATCCGATTAGAGACCGCGGTGAGCCTGCAAATAGATGCGGTCGATATCAAAAATATGCCAACAAGCGAAGCCTGTTCCTTATATCCCCAAAAAATAGGTACAAAAAAAAATAGGTATGCTGTCACCCAATTTGTCATCATAAAAAATAGGTATGCTGTCACCTGATTTAATGATCTAAATATACTCATCGGGGAAACGAGCGACCCACTTGTTTTCGACGTAGCCGTTCCTGACCAGAACTGCCGTCGGTGTTTGATAGATCAGATATCGAAATATTCCGGATTTCATTATCCTTTGTGGTATTTTTTCATCCCAGATCTTTGTGTCCCTGATCTTTTGTGGTATTTTTTCATCCCAGATCTTTGTGTCCCTGATCTTTTGTGGTATTTTTTCATCCCAGATCTTTGTGTCCCTGATCTTTTGTGGTATTTTTTCATCCCAGATCTTTGTGTCCTTGGCAGAATTGTTCTCCGGATTAGTTTTCCCTCTATCAACATCCCCCACAGCCCCCTTCAAAAGGGGGAATAAACGGAAAGAACTGCTCCGGGCAGCTATATCCGGAAAAATCAAGATGGGGAGGGGCATATTTGCCTGGTCTATTAGATTCAGAATATAGGGTTCCCAGCTTTGACACAGTTGACAGCGAGAAGTCATAAAAATAACCAGTCGAGTCTCCCGGTCACCGTTCAGCTCCTTGAGATCTGCCCATTTTGTTTTCCATCTGCGCCCCGGTCGAAGAGGTGAGATATCAATCAAAGGTGAGTTTGCCGACCTTCTGATCAAAAAGTTACTTAAAATAATTACGCCAACAATGATCCACACCTTCCACATCAAAATGGGTGGGCCTGTCTCCAGAGTCCACCAGCCAATAACCAGCAGCAGCAGATAAAGAAAATTCAAACCCAGGCTCTGTTTCAGGGTCAGGTTCAGCCACCCGCCATAACAGCCACAATCTTGAACTCGCCCTGAAATAACGCCCCAGGCTGACAGGATGGATAGAACAAAAATCAGTCCGATCAAGATGGGAACAAGCTCTATGGTAAAAATGGACAATATCAATGCTACACCAATCCCACATTCAAGTTGGATGAAGAGCGAAGCTGCTACTTCGTTGAGAGCGCGAGGCAGGATTCCCAGATTTCTAACATGCGCTATGAAGGGGCGTGAATAAACAACTTTAAGTGCACCCGTAATCAGAAAAACGCTTCCAATTAGAAATAAAATGACTGCTGTCATCGTGTTATCTGCCGCAAGAGATCAAAAATACCCCCACATTCCTTGTTTAATTGACCGTCCATGTTTATAATCCCAACAAAGATAAGCTCATTTATTCCCATAGGGACTCATTGAAGAATGAGAAATGTGCTGGAACAGACATTCTAATTCATCTCTGCAAAAAAGCAAACAGTGCGTTCTAAACCGAAAAGATCAAGCGATGCCTGATAACTTAGTTTTTTTAGCCGGAAAAAAGGCCTATGCCATCATCAAAGAAAAGGGATTACACCCTGAAATGGTGAAAGTCATTGCCGGCGCAGCAGGTGGTCCAAAATGGCTGGTACTCAACCATCTTGATCGAATTTTATTTTCAACCTGGCTAAAAAACCGAACTGCGCCGCTTTTCCTGATTGGTTCTTCAATCGGAGCCTGGCGGTTTGCCGCGGTGTCCTGCTCGAATCCACTTCAGGCTCTCAAAAAATTTGAAACCGCTTATTTAAGTCAGACCTATTCAGAGAGACCTATTCCCCGAGAAGTTACCGAGGAAACATCCCGCGTCAGAGACGCCTATCTTGACACATCTGGAATCCAGGAGATCCTGCATCATCCATATCTGAGGTTAAATTTTATGACGGTCAGATGCAAATGGCCAAACTCAGCCGAAAACAAGCTTCTTCTCGGGGCGGGACTATTTGGAGCGGCATTGTCAAACGTTATCAGTCGGAAATCTCTGAAATTTTTTTTTGAACGGACACTGTTTTACCATCCTGAAACAGCACCCCCTTTTTTTCAAAAGAACGATTTTCCACTGCAAAAAGTACCTCTTGACAAGGAAAATCTGAAGCCATCGCTTCTGGCTTCAGGGTCCATCCCTCTACTTATGTCCGGCATCACTGATATTCAAGGAGCTGCAAAAGGGGTCTACAGGGATGGCGGTATCATCGATTACCACATGGATATACCATTTCTGAACAGTGAAGATGAAAGCATTGTACTTTACCCTCATTTTACAGACCGAATTATTCCCGGTTGGCTTGACAAAAAACTGACATGGAGAAAGCCCCAACCATCGAATATGGAAAATGTCCTGCTGGTGGCACCTTCAAAATCATTTATCGCATCGCTTCCGTTTCATAAAATCCCGGACCGCACCGATTTCTGGACCTTTAATCGAAAGGATGAAGAAAGAATCGCCTATTGGAAGACTGTCATCTCAAGAAGTGAGTTGCTTGGAAATGAATTTATCGATACGGTCGAAAGTGACAGAATCAAAGATCTGGTACAACCGATGGCCTGTTAGAACTATGATCCACTTTTTAATCCCAGGGATGCACCGTGCAGACTTCTCAAAATAACAATCTGCCTTCTTTACAGGACAACTCATTTCTGCTTTGTTTGCCATTGTGGATCTTGCTGTCACTTCTCATCTCAAGCTGCTCTGTGAAGGAGCCAAAACTCAACCGACCGTTTCTTCCACTGGGTTATCAGCTCGACACGGCTGTCTGGACAAAAATCGTTGAAACCCCGCAATCCATTTATCTGCTCCCCCTAAATTATCGGGCTCAGTTAAACAGGCGTGTCTTATCGAGCTGGAAGAATGGTCTCCTGAATGAGGCTTTTATCCGCGCCCAGCCACTATCAACAATTCACAGAGAAGACATCATAAATCTGGCCACCTTTCTCAATCAATTTTTTGCATTTTATCTGGTAGCAATCGATTCGAAGGAGCCGGTTTCTCAAAAGCAACTTCAAAGTGTGATGCGCAATCATTTAAAATGTGATCCATTGACGAATCTGGAAATTCGGTTCCTGATGAATGCAGGATCTTGGACTCCGTTTTCCAGGAAACCGTTGACCATGTTGTTAATAACCGGACATGAGCTATCGCTCCTCTCAGGTGCGCAGCCTGTCTACCCACAGGTTTTTTCGCCTTACTTAAGAGACAAACTGAAACTCCCGTCACTCAATCAGCCGGAAAATTTTAATCTGTTTGCCGCAAAAAACAAAAATAGGGTATATTCAACTCCTACGAATGGATTCATTATCTGTGACAAAAGATATCCAAACAATTCGCTCAAAAAATAAGGTCTGCTATGATTTCATTTTCCGGATATATTCACTTGGAAATCGTATATGAATTTCCGAAATCCGTTATATACCGGGCACAGAGACAACTGGATAAACAGCCTGTAATCATCAAGTATTTTACAACTGAATTGACACAGGCCCAGTTAATCGGGCTGGAGAACCAACTTCAGTTTCAACAACAGCAGGAACTCTCAGTTGTCCCATCGTCCATTGATCTCATTATCATAAAAAACAATGTCGCAGTTGTCATGGAAGACAGCGGTGAAATGTATCTGTCTGTTATCCTGCTCAACAATCCCCTGAATCTGGACCTGTTTCTCGAATATGCTGCTAATATCACACGCAGTCTGAGCAAACTTCATCAGCATCATCTTGTACACAACGACATTCGACCTCACAACATACTGATCAGTAAAAAATCAGGTGCCGTATTTTTTACCGGACTCTGTGAACAGAAACATCCCCTTGGAGCCAACAGTATCAAGAGTCCCCTCAACCTGGATGACGATCATTTCGTTTACACATCTCCAGAACAGACCGGCCGCATTAATTGGACCATCGACCAGCGGAGCGATCTATACTCGCTGGGTGCTGTTTTTTACGAAATGTTGTCGGGGGAGGTCCCATTTAACTATAAAGATAGGTTGCGCACAATTCATGCGCACCTGGCATCTGAACCGAATACCCTTCTCCTATCCAGGCAGGACCTCCCCTACACAATCAATCAAATTGTACTCAAACTACTCTCCAAAGGGGGCGAAGACCGATATCAAAGTGCATCTGGCCTTTTGAAGGATCTGGAAAACTGCCGCACCCAATACAAGACCGAACGCTGGATTAAACCGTTTGAATTGGCTCGCAAGGATAACATTGACCGGTTCCAGATTCCATCAAAGCTCTACGGTGCGGAGAAAAACATGGTCACCCTGTTTGAATCTTTCAATCGGGTCTGCACCGGAAGCGTGGAGATGATGATTGTGAAGGGAAAAGCAGGTATGGGAAAAACATCCCTGGCAAAGGAACTTTCAGCCCTCGTCTATCAAAAAAATGGTTTCCTGGCCACGGGAAAATGTGAGGAACAGTTCCAAGACACTCCCTACTACCCTTTGATCAGCGCATTTCAAGCAATCGTACGCCAAATACTGACCGAAGACGAAGATAGCCGCAACAATTGGAAGAAGAAGTTTTTAGAGAGCTTTGCCCGCAACGGTCAGATGTTGATTAATTTTATTCCGGAAATAGAAGAGATCATTGGCCCGCAACCCAGGATCCCCATCCTTGATCCTGATGAGAGTCGCAATCGGCTGAATTATATCTTCAGACGTCTGGTGCAGGTCTTTACCCTGGAAGGCAAACCGCTGGTCATTTTTATCGACAGCTTCCATTGGGCCGATGCCGCAACAATTCAACTGATTCAAGCAGCACTCAGTGACATCAACAGTCGCTATGTATTCTTGATCATTGCTTATCAGGAGAGTCTGGTCATTCATTCCCACACGCTTTCCATTACCCTGGATGAGGTTTTGAAATCCGGGATCCATATTCAGGAAATTTCTGTCAATCCGTTGAACATTGAGGATATTTGCCTTCTGATCGAAGAAGCCCTTTTTTTTAAACAGGACTTTCATACACTCGCTCAACATATTCTCGACCAGACGGAGGGAAACCCTTATTTTGTAAAATTGCTCTTACAGACTTATCACGAAAAACAACTGATCCAGTTCGATTCTCAAAAAGGGTTATGGACATGGGACATCGATCAGATTCACAGTGCCGATATCTCCAATAACGTAGTCGATCTACTGAGGGATAAAATCAGAAACCTGCCCCATGAAGCCGGTCAACTGGTTATTCTGGCATCCTGTATTGGAAGGCAATTTGATTTGAACCTCTTAAGCAGTGCTTCTGAGCAGGATGAAAAAACTGCTTTCAAAAATCTCAAACCGGCAATTGATGCTGGCTTCATTCAACCTGTCAAAGATGCCCCACAGCATTCCGGTTCCGATACCCCGGCATCGAAGGTGGATCTGTTACAAAAACTTCAATTTTCTCACAGCCGTGTCCTGGACGCCGCATATTCGATGCTGGCAGAGCCGGATAAAAAAGCGACCCATCTCATGCTGGGGAGAATTTTGAAGAAAACAACAGCCGAGTGTGAGATTAACCAAAATCCATATGAAATTATCAATCAATTGAATGAAGGGAGTTCATTGATCGTAGAGAAAGTGGAAAGGTATGAGCTGGCGCGGCTGAATCTGTTGGCAGGCAGAAAATCAAAAACAACTGCCGCTTTTGAAACAGCCTGGCGTTATTTTAAAATTGGCTCCGATTTACTGACAGAAGATGCCTGGATCAATGAATATGAGCTGGCTAAAGATCTGTTGTTGAAACAATCGGAATGCGAATATTTTATCGGCAACACTGAAAAGTCCGAGCCGGTTTTCAACATGCTATTGCAGAACATCAAAACCGTGCAGGAAAAGGTTGAAGTTATCAACATCAAATTAAATCTGTATCAGAAGAACAACCAGCCTGAGAAAGCGCTGCAAATCGGTCTCGAATCTTTAGAGCTCCTTTTTAAAGAGCAGATACCCCCTAACGATCCTGAGATCAATATTGTCTCTGAGATAAAAATGCAGGATATCCAGCTCGATATTGGTCAGCAGAATATCAACAATTTGATTTACCTGCCATTGATGACTGACATCAACCACAAAGCCAAGATGGATCTTTTGACCGCCATCATTCCAGCAGCTTATAGTGTTCGACAAAATCTCTGGATTCTGCTCACCCTGAAAATGGTGGAACTGAGCCTGCAACATGGTAACACCGAAAGCTCTGCCTTTGGTTATATGAACTATGCCGTTATACTCTGCTCCGGTCTTCAAGACTACAAAACCGGTTATGCAGTGGGTAGGCTGGCACTGGACCTGAATAACAAATTTAACAGCGTTCATCTCATCAGCCAGCTGAATTTTCTTTTTGGGAGCAATATCAACCATTGGAAGGAAAAAGCGCTGGATAATTTGATCTACCTGAAACGATCATATCAAGCTGGTGTGGAGCACGGCGATTTCATGAGTGCAGGCAACAGCATCGATTTTCTGATGAAAACCCATATAATTGCTGGTTCGCCACTGGAAGAGATTCAAAAGGAAGCCAAAAAGCATCAGGATTTTGTCGATCAGTTGAATAGCCCCGAGCTAGAACATATGCTCAGCATATCAAAATTGATTTTACTGCTCAGGCATCAACAACCGGACACGAAGTCCTATCTGCCCAACCCCGATCGAACCAATAGAATTTTGAAGCCATTGATTGAAAGAAAAAACAATCCTCAACTTTTCTGGTTTTATCTTCTCTTCGCAAAAATTCACTACTTTTTTTATGACTTTCGCCGGGCACTCGAATTAATTCGAGAATCCAATAAGCTTCTGACAAGTTTTTCGGAGTTGGCCTTGCCTGAACACTATTTTTATCATTCCCTTATTCTGTTGGAAAACTACGCGGATTTCACGGAGGATGAGAAAAAACAAAGCTGGGACATCATCAAAACCAACAACGAGAAGCTCGCAGTTTTAGCAGAAGATTGTCCAATCAACTTCGAAAATAAACACCTGCTGATTTCTGCAATCATGTCTGGTATTTCAGGTAACTATATTAAAGCGACTGAACAATTTGACAATACCATCGAGTCAGCACGGAACAATGGATTCATCCACAATGAAGGTTTGGCAAACGAACTGACAGCCAAGTATTATCTCTCAAAAGGAAAAATAACTATCGCAACCGCCTATCTGAAAGAAGCCTGTCTCGCCTATACCCGCTGGGGTGCAACAATGAAAATTAAGCATCTGGAAGAGTCCTACCCTCAAATGCTGAAGAAAAGGAGACGTCTTGGAGACAATGCAACTTTGGATGAGCATAAACAGCTAAGCAACCCCTTCAGCCCGGAGTCTATCATTAAAGCCTCCCAGACTATCTCCAAAGAGATTGCAACGGAAAAGATCATTGAAAAACTACTGGAACTGCTGCTGGGTAATACAACAGCACAAAAAGCTATCTTTCTGATAGAGAAAGAGGGACAATTGAGCATCGTGGCCGAGGGCTTCAAGGACAGATATCCACAAATCATTCTAAAATCTACCCCACTGGATCAATACCCTGCTATCGCGCAAAGTGTCATTTATTATGTGATACGATCCAGAAAGTTGATTTCGCTGGATGATGCCAGAAAAGACGGGATGTTCGCCTATAACGAGTACATCAAAAATGAGAAACCCAAATCGATATTGTGTCTTCCAGTTCTGAACCGCAATAAGCTCAGCGGAATTGTCTATCTTGAAAACAATGCCATCGTCAACGCTTTCCAGGCCAAGCAGACTGATCTGATTATGCTTCTCATCTCCCAAATTGCTATATCATTAGAGAATTCACTGCTGTATGCCAATCTAGCAGATGTTACCGCAGAACTCTCCTCATCCAAACGCAAACTCGAACAACGGATCAAGATTCTGGAAGAAGAAATCTCCAGCAATTTCATATAGTTTTTTGTATTGATAATCTCTGAACAAGGTGTTATTTTCCGATCATAATTTGGCAGCCTAAAGAAGAACGAATCGTTGCAGCTCATATGGATCAGACGCTTTTTCTGGTTTTTTTGTTCTGCAACCACACGCAAAAATCAAGCGAGGAAAATGAGAATAGAAGAGAGTGTCCACGGCGGAATTGGTATCCTGTCCATTATTGGGGATCTGGCGGTGGAAGAGGCGGCTGAATTGAAAAAACTGACGACGCCGTACCTTGAAGAGAATAAATTTACAGGTTTGATCTGGAATCTGAAAAGCGTGCGCTATATTGACTCTTCCGGTTTGGGACTGATCGTCTCTTTCTTTAAATCTTTGAAGGGCTTAAATAAAAAATTTGCTTTAGCCGACCTGAACTCCAAAAGCAGGGAAATGCTCAACATTTCAAAGCTGGATAAGTTTCTGGTGATTGCCAAGAACAACGAATCTGCACTTAAAATCCTCCAGGATTAGTCAGCCACAAGGAATTCTTTTACTTTGACAATAGAACAGCTTTAGAAACACCCCCTCTTAGGGATCGTTCAAAAATAACTTCACATAATCTATCTTCAAAAGTCCTAAAATAACTGGACATTTTGCACATTGAATGTGAACTAATTTTTAAGCCGACCCTTAGAAATATCAAGTCACCAGCTTATTGATCAATTCCCCGGCTGACTTTCCCTTTTCCCTATACAGGTTAAGAATCTCCTCTCCGGTATTGCGCCACCGGGTTCTCCCTTTGTCGATCAGTTGAACCAGGCAGGATATATCCGACCCTTTCACCCAGTCCTGGTAGGCTTCGAACAATTCCGGATAGAGCGACTTCCTCATATCTGAGAAATTGGCGAAATAAAAATGGATGGAAGCCAACTGGTTGTTCTCCAACAAGGAAGGGAGTGTCATCAGACAGTCTGCAGCCAGATCCTTGACAGCACGTGCAATTATTTCAGTCTTTGAATGGGCAAAATCGATCAGCATATCCCCCCATTCATCACCCAGGGCCTTCTTCACTTTTCCTTCGCCAATCTCATGCAAAATCAGAGTGTTCAGTTCCGCATCAACCATGTTGCTCAACGACTGTTTTGGATTTTCACTAAAATCATAAAACGCCAAAGCCCGTCCCATGGAATTATCCCGTTTGGCCTGCCGCCATTCATCATATCGGGACCAGATCATGTTCTTCAGCGCGTCTTTACGGATAAAAACCGTCTGCTCCTGAAGCATCGCAGGAAAACCATAGAGTCCCCGAGCGAATTCATCGGTAGTGATCACAATCCTGAATCCCTCAATCAGTTCTATCTTTTCCAGCTTTGCCAGGAAAAACATAGGGATACCCCCGTAAGCCAATCCGCCACTGTAAACCAACTTCTCGGGGTTTAAAACACTGTTGATCTCATCTGTATTAAATGGATTGTAGGCTTTTCCATCCAGCAACAGGTCACCAAATTGCTCCTCTTCAAGGCCCTCCCAGTATTCTTCGACATCCCCGATCCAGGGTAGGATCTCTTCATTGGCAACTTGTGCAGAGAGAGCCAATCCATGCCACCAGCGGTAATAGTCCCACATTTTCATGAGATAAATACAGAGCCCAAAGTTCTGTGCGTTTTCAGAATCCACTAGATCACAATTTTTCTGGACTGCTCTCTTCAAGGTCTCAAAATCAATCATATCTTGCCCTGCTCCTTGTGAGCACAAATTTCTGTTTGGTCATTTTACAGCCACACCCACTGACTCCTTGCAGTCAGCGACATAACTGTGATATTTCCGAAGATGCCATCTTAGCACAAACCTTTTGGAAAATCGAATGCCGCAGAGCACCGCTTCAACCTGTCACAAAAAGGACGTCAATGGAAAGCCAAGTATACACGGAATGAAAATGGTTTTATTGGATTCCTGAAGTTTGATGATGGACATTTCATGTCAGTGAGTCCGGATGCCCCCAGCAGGACTCGAACCTGGAGCTGAGGATTTGGAGTGTTGCGAGATATCTCTTAAAACACTTTGTTATGATTGAGGATTTGTGGCGGGGGATGAAGTTGATTTTGGATTGGGAGTGGATTGAGGCATACCTTCAATCCAACATTTCACTCTCAATAGACTGATCTGACGTGCTATTAAAAGTCTATATCTGATATCTGAAGGTCGACTCGACTTCCTGAACGCCGATACCTTCACTGCATCTCTCAGTTTCGAAAAACAGCTCAATAGGTTTCAGCCAGCCGTTGCTAGCGGTTGTATTTCTTTTTCGATTTTTGCCTCAATCAGGTCTTCTGCCTTATCCAGCTCGTATTCCATTTGCAGTCCTAGCCAGAACTGAGGAGACATGTCAAAAAACCTGGCAAGCCTCAATGCAGTGTCTGCAGTTATACCGCGCTTTCCAAGAACAATCTCATTGATTCTCCTGGCTGGAACATGAAGTGCCATCGCCAGCTTGTTCTGACTTAAATCCAACGGTTTTAGAAACTCTTTGTTGAGAATTTCACCAGGGTGTAGTGGTGTCATTTTCTTGGTTTTCATTACTATCCTTTGTGATAATCTACAATTTCAACTTTTTCAGCATCACCGTTTTTCCACTCAAAACAGATTCGCCATTGATCAATGATTCTTATTGAGTATTGTCCTTTTCTGTCTCCTTTAAGCTTTTCAAATCTATTAGCTGGAGGAACACGCAAATCATTAATGCCAAATGCCCGGTTAATCATTCTAAGCTTTCTGAATGCTATTCTTTGGATATTTTCCGGGTATCGGCGCGGATGAAACCGTTTGTATACTTTTTCAGTCTCTTTATCGTTGAATGATTGTATCATATAACGAAGCTATCACCAATAACGTTTAACGTTTAATGTCAACCGTTAAAGAAAAGTTAATTTATAGTCCTTATCAATCTGCATTAAAAAAGTTGGACTCAGAATGGCCAAGAAAAGAAATTTGAAGACATGGTGAACCATCGTCTTGATGTAGATGCCAAAGCCAAATTGCTCAAAGACGTTCGATATACACCTGCCTGGATCGCTGATATTTTTCACCAACTATCCGCTAGAGGAGACTCTGACTGAAGGCGTTTATTCAGTTGCCAGAGGAGCGCCGTCGCTTGGTATTCAGCCAAACGGGAGCACAACTAAACCTGGTAGATGTGGCCGTTGAAAAAGATTTCTGGGTCTGCTGGATGCTCAATCAGTTGTTTCAACACCCAATATGGGGAAAACACCTCACATTTAAAGGAGGAACCTCGCTTTCAAAAGGGTGGAAACTCATCGAGCACTTTTCAGAAGACATGGATATTGTCATTAGTCGGGCCGCAATCGGATTCGAAGGAGATAAGGCTCCTGAAGCTGCTCCCAGTAAAAAACAGACAAAAAAACGGCTCAATGAGTTACGCAATGCCTGTCAACAGTGACTGCAAAATGTCCAGCTTTAAGGACTTTTGTAGTTAGTCTATGTGGACTTATTTATAAACGAGCGACGTGTTTCTATAACACAAATGAGAAACACTTGGATCCCTAAGATGAAAGTTATAAGCGATCTTGATGTAGATTATTCAATGCACCCTCGTTATTTGGGTCGGACCGAGCTAAGAGTCCATTAATAGCGGATATAAATTCGGCTGTCAGCGACTATCATCCTTTCTTCGACGCATTCAAACTGCCAATTGCAAAGGCGTCCCTAAGTTTTTTGTGGTTTATTTCTCCTTGACAATAAGACCTGGTCTGGTCAGACTATATATAAGAAAACCGAAGGAATCAGGTTCTAATTTTTATTAAGGAGGTTCGCTGATGCAGATAACTAATATTTCAGAAGCAAAAGCACAATTATCAAGTCTAATTGAAAGGGTCTCCTCAGGTGAGGATATTATTATAGGTAAAGCTGGAAAGCCCGTAGCAAGACTGATTCGATATGAGAACAACAGAAGGCCTCGACGACCTGGGGCATTAAAGGGAAAAATCAAAATTGCTGAAGATTTCGACGAACTTCCAGACGATATCGCAAGCGAATTTGGAATGGAGATTAAATGAATCTCTTTTTAGACACGCATGTCCTTTTGTGGTGGCTTGATGATAATTCTCGTTTATCAAAACAGGCGAAAAATTATATTGCCGACGTTGACAACATCATTTTTGTAAGCGCAGTAGTCATTTGGGAGATTCGCATTAAGGAAGCATTGGGTAAATTGGAGATCGCAGCGGATTTTTTTAACATCGTTAAACAGCAGGGATTTGAAATACTATCAATCACAGCTCAACATGCAAACAAAGTAGGTGATATTCCTATGCACCATCGCGATCCTTTTGACAGAATGCTAATTGCCCAGGCTATTGAAGAAAGCTTAACCATCGTGACACATGACCGTGCCTTTAAGGCGTATGAAATCCCATTAATTGAAGCCTAAGGGTCGGCTCAAAAATTACTTGGCATTCTGTCGGCAAAATGTCCGGTCTTTTGGGGACTTTTGCCGACAGCTTATGCCAAGTTATTTTTTTACGATCCCTAAGACAAAAAATGCTATTTTCAAAAAAGAGCGAGCAGGTAGGGAACGTTGTTGACAGAGCGGGTTGAGAATATCAATTGACGGATACCGCCAAATCAATGCTTTCCCTTCGCAATAGATCCTGTAAAGCAAGCTGAATCCAGAACGCTTCCGGTTCTTTCAGCTTTCTGGCTACTTTAGCTACCCTGCTTGGCGTTGGTATTCGGCGTTTATTTTCGATGTCACAATGGAAGCCTTTGGCGTCTCTTCGCAAACTCAAACTTGAATGGTAAAGGGTCGGCTAAAATGTTATTTCACGTTCTGTTTGTAAAATGTCCGGCTTTAAGGACTTTTGTAAACAGATTAGGTGACGTTATTGATAAACGATCCTTTAAGGATCGGCTTAGAAATTAGGCAAGTGTTTCTCATTTGCGTCAAAAAAAGGGGTCAAAAAAGGGGTCTGCTTTTGACTTTTGACTAGTGTTCGGACAAACTGATCAATCCTTCTCGAAATCCGAATAAAACCCCTCAATCTTGCCCTGCTCTTACATAAAGGATTTCAGCCAAGTGGCCAAAAATGGATTTGAAAATGAGTAGTGATTTGCTTTCTTAAAAATAATCCGCCTGTCCGTAAGCTTTTTTATCGCCGCATTGACCGAAGAAGGCTGACCAATGCCGGAAAGTTTGAGGAAATCCGCGGAATTCAATTGACAACCAGGGTATTTAGCCAATCCAGTAAGCGTTTTTTGCTGGTTGTGACTTAAACTGCTGAGAACCATTTCATAAGACCGGTGTTCCCTGGCAAATATTAGCTGCAGCGCCTTTGGAATGGCATCGTCGTCAATGACCTCATTTTCAGCACTAACGCTCCATAAAGCCTCACAAAACTGGAGAATATCACCACTGACATTGGCAGTGATCTCAAAAATTTTAGACAATACTTCCTTCTTTATGGATCTTTTTGCCAGTCTGAATTTTTTTATGATAAAACTGGAAAACACACCTTGCTCAATTGGTGAGATAGTGATCGGTATAGCCGACTTAAAAAACGGAGATTCAGAATCGGAAAAGATATTATCCATTTCATTCCGGATGCTTCCAGCAAATATATACGATAACTGGTCGTGATATTGAATCTTAGATCGTAAGGTGGCCAAAAGCCAGGGAGCATCCTCGATTTTTAATATATCCTGGAACTCATCAAAAAAAACAACCATCTTCTTTTTCTTACCGATTGTTTTAATCAATTCGAAAATTTCTTCTATGGACTCCGGCGTCACTGATACAGCCCGATCGAATGAAACCGCCGGTAAATTTGTCAGTGGATCCATACTGATCTGAGGTCTTAAATGTGTGAAAAACTGGACAAGATTTCCCAGAAAACTGGCTTTGTTTTCTAACAAAATGAGCTGCTTGATAATCCTGGAACATAACTCCTCAGGAGTTCTCAAAGCCAAAAGATCAACCACCAAAAGGCGATGGGACTTCATCCTTTTGATGGTTTCAAAAACCAAGGATGTTTTCCCAATCCGTCTTTCGCCCTGAACATAAGTATTTTGTGATGACAAAACGAATGTTTTAATTTCTTCAATGGATTCAGTTCGCCCACAAAAATCCTTCCCACTGACGACTACACCATATTTGAATGGAATCATTGATCATAAACCTTTTCAACAGGATTACAATGTTTGTATTACACAAAACACGTTGCGTAAATTATGTAACGTTCTTTTTGTAAGACTATCTTGAAGAAAAGTAGTTGTCAAATTCAAAGGAGAAGAGGGGTATGAAGAAAAATTGTTTACCGTCTCCCATTCCGTGCTGCGTCTCGCGCTGATTCGATAAGCGATCTCCTGCTTATCGCTTCCACCGTCGTATAGAATCACCTCACTGTTGTTTTCAGTAGAGGGTCTAACCAACGATGTCAGCTTGTAGGGGATTAATGTTTCACCAGATTTCACCGGGTATCTACTGCCTTGGGATCAGTTGGCTTACAGGGCTATAACCATCTGCACCGGTATGTTGGCGTATATCCCCATCATTGGGACCTGGATACAGCAGGTGATTATCGGGGGACAGGAAATCGGGCTCACCACCCTGCGAATCTTCAATGCTTTACACACAGCGGTTCTACCTGCTTGCCTGATACTGTTTTCCAGTCTGCATTTCTGGTACGTCCGCAGGGCCAGGGGCATAGTGATCCCCCGTCGACCTGAAGAGACAGCTATTTTGGGTTAGCACTTTCCGTGTCATGAGTGTGGTCGCGGAGACCGGACAATTGTGTTCCGAATCCGGGGAAAAACCTGAAATACGGAAGCTATCTGAAGAATCCCCCTAAATTTCATTTCAAACATCCATGATTTCGATGTAAATCATGCCTGATATTTACTAACATCGAAAAATGGGAGGAGTTTTGTTTGATAGCAAAAAAGGAATTTACTACCACCTAATCGGATCTCTTGTCAATGTTGAGGCATATCCCAGGCAGGGCAATCGCATCAAAAAATCAGGCATTAATGCTTTAAAGAACAGCAAAATGTGCTAGCGTTAAAAGTAAGAGTTTTCTTGGTTTTGATAAAAAACAGCTGGTCACACCTGAATTAATATGTTT
>Ga0233431_1003686_pt1 | contig 17777 bp, 19 predicted proteins | sample SI_118_April2016_FD_179867 | JGI IMG/M metagenome (GOLD analysis project Ga0233431, IMG submission 179867) | Seawater microbial communities from Saanich Inlet, British Columbia, Canada - SI_118_April2016_200_MG | ecosystem: Environmental > Aquatic > Marine > Inlet | place: Canada: British... | reverse complement strand
GCTCCTATTGGTGATTTTATTAATGAGCAATCTATAATTAAATCATTAAATGATGCGCAATTCAATATAAACGTATTCCATATGTTTTTAAATGCGTCATTATTAGATAATATGGTCATTAACCTATGTACATTTGTTCATGAACCATAATACGATGGTAATAATCTTCATGGAACACCCGTTTTTAATTTATAAATAATGCATGTTAGCAATAATTCGTATGAGTATTTATTGGGTCGACCTTGTTTGCTTTTATATTTAACAAAATATGTTTAATTTCATTTGCGATGTATTTTATTGTGTTTGATAATTTTGGATATATATTCATTTAATTCAATATAAAGACTTATGATTATATAAATATAATAACATTAATAGCCAATCAAATTATAACAATATAGACATAATATATTCGTCCGCTGATGGGTAAAAAGAAAAAAGAGGAGTACGTATCATTATTTAATACATATACTCATAAAAATTTACTAATGACCGTTAAAACATCATTAACATCAATATTAAAAAAAGATTATTACCACATTGATATAAAAAGTAAACGAAAACTTAAAAAAGATTTACGCTTACTAAAACACAATAAATTTGAATTTAAACCAATGTATTGTATTGTTCGGAAAAATAAACATAATTAATATATCATCCAGTACCAAATGAAATATATACGTGTATAATATAAATGCCACGATCATCAATTCTAACAAACGCAACTCCAGGTTGGACGCAATCTCAATGTAATAGTCTTGTTAGCGGAAAATGTATTGCGTTTAAAAATGAACACCCTGAAGAGTTTCAAAAAAGATGGGGGACGCTCGGGAAATGTTATGAATATACAACACCAGTTGCATGTCGTAAACAAATGGATATGCCGCAATATCAATTGGACAGTTATTGTAAGATAACTACTGATTTAACAACCCGACTATATAATGGATCAACACCAGGTGGTCCATGTGTGGATAATCCTAATACGTTCGGTAACCCTGTTGATAGATCGATGATAAAATGTTCGAGGGCGTCTACATTAGCCGAGTATGGTGCGTGTTACATACCCGATAGAAAAATATCACAACAATTAGAAACATGGAGTAAGTGAGTTTTGTTATATTTGTAATGATGCCTTTAAAATGAAATTATCGAATGTGAAATACTGGATGTTTTCGATATGATTTCATTGGCGCATTTGTAAACGAAAATATATGTCCTGGTATTTGTGTGTTGTTAGCATATAATAGTTTATTTGATACATTATATCTTATTACATATTAACAGCACATATGTAATAAGTTAATTGATAAATATATTAAATTATAAAATATATTGATTTTCTTTGGATAATTTAACGCAGTTAAATTATGTTGCTATAATGTGGCTAACACATGACATACTCTATTTTATTTTTATTTTATTTTTATTCATGTTTTCATTACATTATTTACAAATTTATTTTTATACTCAAATAATGCCCATTTCTTTCTGCATATGTGCGCATTTAATTTATACATGAGTGGAATATGATCGTATATTTAGCAATATATTGGTCGAACAAATAAACATACTTAATATATCGTCCATTACCAAATGAAATATATATATGTATAATATAAATGCCACAATCATCAAATGCAAATCCGAATCATAATCAATGCAATGTCACCGTTGTCGCAAACTGCGCGAAATTTAAAAAAGACAACCCAACGGAGTTTAATAAAAGATGGGGATCACTGTTTAAATGTTATGACTATACGACACCAGTAAACTGTCGTGAAAAAATGGCGTTACCGTACTATCAATTGAACAATTATTGTGACGCATCAACTGCGATATTAAATAAATTCGAAGGACCATTCATGACTAAAGACAAATGTATGAACACTCCAAATATATATGGTAAACCTGTTGATAGATCGATGATGAATTGTCAAAATGTAAACACATCATCTGAATTTTCCAAGTGTTATGCATGGAATAAAGAATTGTACAAAAAATTAGAAACATGGGATAATTGAGTTTTGTTATAATTAATAATAAAACCCTATTAATTTTACCACGGAACACTATTTCTTAACGTTTTTGAGCATTTATTACATATATTTAAGCACTCCGAACACGCACAATCAGCGAACTTATATATGTACATATTGCACATTGGACAATGTGTATGTTGCGGTACAATACTATCAGGGTGCGATATATGTAATCGATCTTTATGTAAATTTGTTATATTTGTTATGCTGTATTTAAGCTGATTTACTCTTGCATATATGTCGTCATTATTAATAAAGTTATTGAATGCTAATCGTCGGAACTCTAAACCAGACATAATAGTTCTTTCGTGATTAGTAGTAGGTATATAATATAACCCTTTGTTTGTTCCACATGCATAATTACTATATAATCGACACGCTACTAAATTATGATCAATATGTTCTCGATATGATTTCATTGGCGCATTTGTAAACGAAAATATATGTCCTGGTATTGGTGCGTTTGTTCGTGATACAAGTATGTCTAATATACTACCAATTTGATTACATACCTCTTTCGATAATATATTATCATTATTCACGTTCATTATTAAATTACACATACCAGTGCTTATTATTAATCCATCTGTATTATTGCCAAACGCAACCCAGCATGATGTCCAATACAGTGGATTAATAAATAAATATTCATTGATTGGTGGATCATATGTATTTGGAGGTAATATATTTAAATTAGCACTTACCATATTGCTATATAATTTAGTTACCGGTATAATACCTTCGTTTATTAATGCATTATATTCGATTTGGTTATCGGCATGCGATATTGTTATATTGTTCTTATGTGCATTTGCAAAATGCCTTAGTATATTTATTTGCGCATATCGTTCGGTTACTTTCAATCCATATATTAAATATAATGGAATTGCGCGGTTCAATACATTATTTAATCGCTGATTTATATTGTTAAATGGAGATCCTATTTTATTGCAACAATGCTCGAATATTTTAATTGAGTTAAAGAATTCTTGTACACTTTCAGGAGTTATATTTGGTGTATATTCGTATGATGTTTTGTCATATGATACGTAATGCATCATTGAATAATTAGATGATTTGGATTAATGAATGTATATTATTATGTTCATGTATATTATTATGTTCATGTATATTATTATGTTCATGTATATTATTATTATTATTTTATATGGATTTCAATTTTTACAACCATTGATATAAATATTACATAATTATATAATATAATATTTATGTCAAAATCAACGTCGACGCCAAAATCCACATCGTCAATGTGGACGAAAGAACAGTGTACTAATTACGCAAAACAACATTGTATTGAAGATACGTATAATAAATCATTCTGTCAGAAATATGGAACCATGGATAAGTGCATTAATGAAAACATGCCATTGAGATGCAGACGGCAAATGGGAATGCAACATCCATATTTAGAACAAGTATGTGCAAAAACTGATGAAGTTAGACAACGATTGGAAACCGAGTCTGCTATTAAATGCATAGACGACACACGCATAATTAATAAGCCGTTAAATATGCACGATTGGAACTGTATACGTAATCATTCGAACACACTTCCCGACTTAATTAAATGTGCCAAGGAGACATAAAAATACTAAATTAAATTTTTAAAAATGTATAATTATAGAATGATTTGTATATTGTTAAATGGAAATCCTATTTTATTGCGACAATGCTATAATATTTTAATTGAGTTGAATAACTCGTGTGCATGTCATGAGTTATATTTTGAGTGTATTCGTAATGTATTGTCATTGGACACGTGTGGTATCATCGAAATGATTTGTGGAAATTGTAAATAATTGTATCACGGTCTATCGTAAATTTAATATTATAATATAATATAATATAATAATGTCTGCATCAAACATTCCATCGCCAAGTTGGTCGAAAGACCAATGTATTGATTATTCGAAAAAGCAGTGTACGTAAAACGATAATAAATCATGTATATTAGAACAAACACCATTATCATGCAGAAAACAAATGGGTCTACCATATCCATATTTTAGCGATGTATGTAACGCTATTATTAATTTGAACGACACATTAAAAATTACCAATAAGCAGACGATTGAAACTAAAACAAGTAATTGTATGAATCTTGAAAATATTCGCAAATATCCATACGATAAAAAAATATTTGACTGTATTAACGACGGTATTAGTAACCCATATTCAACACTATGCGCATTCAAACAATGTATAGACCCATCCAAAAAATGTAAATAAATTTTTTAAAATTTATAATTATATAATGAGTTTGTATATTGTATGTATTGCTATTATTATTTGCGTATTATTGATTATATACATTACCAGAGAAACAGAGTATGAAGAATTTTCGTGCCCTAGTTGTAGTAATCAAGATTGGTTAGGCGAATCGCATTGTTATAAATGCAATAACTGTGGATGGTGTATTGACAGAGAGCGTTACGGTAGCTGTGTTGTTGGCGATATGCGAGGACCATTATTTAGAGAAGATTGTCGGTCATGGTTTTACAAAGGGCGTTGTTTATGGGGTCCCGATTGTGGATATACTGCACCAATATATCATGTGCCTTGGTATTATAATTGGATTGGATTTGGAATGCCTAATCCGTATATGGGGATGCGCCGACGCCACCGTCGCCGTTATCGACGACCAAAAAAAACACATAATAAGCAAACAGAAACAGATTAAACAGTCGAGTAGCCATAATCAAACCAACCGGCTATTAATTCTCTTTTGATAGGCCGTTGTCCCATTCCATATTTTAAAACATATATATCATAACCTAATAATCGCAATAACGTCATAATTTGACTCGCGGAATGACCAACATAACAAATTATTAATATTTTTTTATCAATTGGTAACATTGATAAATATTTTTTATCAAATACTTTATTACATGGTATATTTATGGATTGTTTAATGTGTGATTTATTATAATCTTTTTTTTGTCGAACATCAATCATGTAATAATCATCAATATTATTACGCAATTGCTTTGGCGTTATATAATACCAGTGATTACATATATTGTTTATGTAATTCAACACATGTTTACATACGATATCATATTCTTTTTTGCATTTAAATGTGCTCATCGAAATTATATTAATATTGAATATTAAAAAATTGAAACTGTCAATATATTGTGTGTTTTTTTACAATATGTTAATTCAGTTGAAAGGCTAATTAATTAATCGAAACATATTCAAATGGGACAATCATTGAGTAAATTATTTCGCAAGCCATTATTAGACGAGTCAGTATTGACGGTATATAGCAGGCATATATCTGCGAACGAAACCGAGCTATACTTAACTACAACACAGTCGACTAAAATCGAAACTGACTTAGGCAATATTGTATTTATTGTTGATCACTCAGGTAGTATGGGTGATTCAGTTGAAGATACTCGCGACATGGGCGAATATACAGCGTGTGTCGATAAAGACCCCCAACAACTACCAAAATATATGTCAGATCCCTGTGAAACACCAGTTGGTCTAGGATGTATGTATGAACATACATCTACGGAAAGAGTTACAATAAACGTATTTAACGGATTGGAACTATCGGTGAATGGGGCAGACATACGGACCCGACTATCTATGGTAAAGCGCATTTGTATCAGATTGCTTGGAATGGTTACGGCGTTAAAGCCTTCTGTAAATGTATCGACGATATTTTATGATGACTATGCTATAGTGAAAAATGACACTTATACATATGATACGTTAGGTGATTTTGTGAATATATTAGAAAATGTAAATCCAGATGGTGGCACAAATTGTGCTTCAGCGCTTGAAAAAGTCCACCCCGATCCCAATAAACATACTACTATAATAATGATGGGCGATGGTGATGAGCCAATCACAGATTATATAAATAAAGAATTACAACGGCTATCTGAATTCGATTGCGACATTATAATAGTTGGTATAGGCGAACCTGGTCGCGATTTCGACATCGCGTTTTTAGATCATATTGCTAGCTTCGGAGGTATTCGTAAACCTATTTGCGACACCATTTGTGGAAATACTGGAACAGCTATCGCACTTGGAGTAGAAAATGCATTCATGACACATATTATGAATATACCTGAACAGCATGTGGAAATATCATCGACTGTATGTATTAATCCAATGTATGGCGAACATGATCCACTAAATAAAACATATAAAGGTGATATGCGAATTGCGGTTGTTCCATTGAATGTCGGCGGTGACAAGGTGACACCTTTATATTTTAATGTAAATGGTAATGACGAATACACTATCACACCATCATCCTTCGAAGTTGTTCCTAAACAAGTTGATGTATTTCGCGATATTGAAACAACATTTGAAGGCATGTATGCACAATATCACAACACACGTGACCAATATATGAAAGCTATTCAAGAATGCGATGCGAGTGGAGCGATTGTGGCATATGCCGAAATGTTTAGCATTGTAAATACTGATATATCACAATATCAACAATTGCTTATCACATGTGCGGATGATGAGCATCCTATAATAACATATACTAGATTACGAGCATACAATGCATGCAAAGTTATAGTGAATATGATGAAAAAACATTTCACGAATTTTAGCGATACCCCGAAAAAATGGAATGTGTCGGAAAGAGATTTGGACGCATGTGTTACATCTAAATTTACTGAATTGAAAACACCTTGTGTTACGGACATAACTCCGTTTGTTGATATGGGTTTACAACAACATGCATCAGACGACATCACAGACATGTCAATATGCATAATATGTCGAACTAATAAACGAGAAGTAATGTTTACTGGTTGTCGTCATTTAGCAGTGTGTTGTAAATGTGCACAAGAGTGGAGACATATACTACTTGACAAGCAAATGCAATTAGCTTGTCCGATGTGTAATCGTGTTATCAATGGACCTCCTGAAAAGTATTATATGTCAATGGTAATTGTTTCAATGCCGGATGGTAATCCACATCTAAAATGCCAACTAAATACCAATTGTATGCATCGATGTGATACAGTTTTAGAGAAATGTATGCATGTTGTGGGATGTCATATACATGTCGATGAAGAAATCCGTAAAGCGAAAGCGCGTCACGATATTCCGAAATGTCCAATTTGCAACAGCATGGTTGATTCGCGCAGGCATATTGCTTTGAAGTAATTCGATAATCCAGAGTTTTAATAAATAATTATTAAAACCCTCGAAATAATATTTTGTAATGTATATTGCATATAATAATGAATAACACATGTATTGTAACTTATTTAAGTGAAATAACCATTGATAATTTATATTTCATAGCAAATGTTTATAAATATTTTAATAAACATCGATTAAATTATAATGGATATATAATAATAGATACACAAGATCAAATACGATTTTTTGAGCAATTTATCACACGCAATATCGAATACGTTTACTCAAATAATTTGTTCAATTTGTGCGATGTGTTTAAAAAAGCATCACTCAAAATATGTATAGCTAGTTTGAATAATACATTAAAAACGTACATAAATATTCAAAGAATAAAATATGTAATGATGCATACGTATAATACAACAATAACACCAAATAACAATGAACTAGCATATGATGTATGCCCAGGCATATCTATTAATCGATCATTATCAGGGATATTTGTTCCAAAAGTAACGTGTTCGTACAGCGATTTTATATACAGTGCGTTTTACAATTTAAAAATTGTATTAACGAACCCATTGTTCGCCGTTATAATGGTTCCGTTTGATATATCGACTGATGTAAATAAAATCGATGCATTTTTAAATATGATTGGTATAAATACATTTATAATTAATGAATATCAATATGTCATATTAACACCATATATGATATTTAACGGTCAATACGATATATTAGTTTACAAATACAATATATTTTTTTACAAAATAAATGTTAACCTATTTGATTCGGTAAATATCATAAATATGTCAAATTATACATATGTATACGTAGAATCGGAATCGCATTTAATAGAATGTATTGTATGTGGGAAATATCCGTACTATTGTGGGACTAATATTGATTTGTATAACAGCTTGATATATCTAAGGACAATTGTTGGTTTTAATATATGTTCTTATGATTTTGACAATTATTTAACTACATATTACCATAAGTTATTATGTCACTGTACTAATGTTGACGCCACTATAAATATTGTTAATAATAAGGTTATGCCACATATATCACACGAACAACGCGAAAAAATAAAAAAGCAGTTTCAGTCGTTATGTAACTGTGAAGAATTGTACAGGCGTAATATACAAACACAATACGCGAGCGAAACATCATACATAAATGTACAAATGAAAGCGGAATATAGTAATGTCGTAAAAATAATGAAGAGACATCGTAACATACAGATACAGAATACACACGAATGCGAATATAACGATCGGATTGAATTGTTAAAAAAACAGCAATTTGAGTTTGATAATATAACGAGTCGTTTTGAATGTGTTGTAAAAAGAATTATAAAAAAAGTACATGAAACGTATAGACTGGAACGCAAATTATTAATAGATGAATATTATAATAATCGATCATGTATTGAAAATGAATATAATAAAATATTTGATAATATGTTTAATGAATACGATATAACGAACAAACTAATAATAGAGTATATACTATCACAAAAACGAATAATTAAAGAGCGAAAAAAACGCCAAAAAAAAAGATGTATAGAACGGCGTGCGTTAAAACGTTATAATAGAAAAATAAAAAAACAAAAAAACTGTTAAATAAATGATGTATATAAAAATATAAAATGAATCCTCTCGGTAAATGGTATCAAAAAAATTATTATGTGTATTTAATAATACCTAATCCAAATAAAGAAAATGTATACTATGAAATAAATAGCAAGTCGATTGTATGTAAATTTGGTGAATATAATACAACATTAGAATTATTTGAAGATATTGATCAACCTCAATCTAAATGTGATATTGGAAATAAATATATTACGTTTACACTCCGCAAATTATCAGCCGGTGAATGGGATTATATCAGCACCGATAAAATGTACAAGAAATGGATAACTCTTGACTGGAATATGTATGAATATAGTGACGATGACGAGCCGTTAGATATTAATAATTTAAAAGATATGTACGACAATATGTCCCCAGAAGAAATGAGTGCATTAGGTAATATGGATGATGATAGTGATGATAATGTAAATGAACTTGTGTAATATTATTAATAGTTACGATGTTTAAATTGCATATACTTGCGCTTATATTTAAGATATTTTCGATATTTACTCATATGGTTACTCATATGGTTATTATTAATGAGTTGGCGTAAATCAATTGAGTTTTGTTGTAGATACTCTATTATGCATTTTTTTATTGGATCCATACATGTGTTGTCGAACGACGATTTCCTAAAACAAAATATCCATTTTTTATACATATGTGAAGTGCGATAGTTATGTATATTTTCATTTAGTATAAGTATTGCGTCTATATAGTTATTTTCGAGTATGTGCATAATAAATTTATTATATTCATACTCAATCACGGTATAGCCACCATTACTATTAATAATTGGTAAAAAAGAATCCATATATTAATTAATTACAAAAAAATATCAACATGGTCAAATAAAGACATGTTATCGTTGCACATATATTCAATTAATTTCAAATATAATTTAATGTTATACATATCCAATCCAATACAATCGGAATAACAAATAATATTATGTAAATCCTTTACGTGTAATTTCGTACCATTGGTACGTATACAAATAAACATTAAATACACTTTTAATAATGGAGATACAATACCGCTGATCGCACAATGAGTTAAACGCGCTCGTTTAATATGCATACTGCTTATTTTATCAAATTTATTAACGGTTGCCCAATATAACATATTGAATTTTTCGGAGTGCATTAACAAACATGTAAATGAATATTTGGATGTGTCGTACACTTGTTGAATCAAGTTTAATAATTCCCTGATATGTACTTCATTTATTACGCGCTCATATAAATTATCAAATAGATCATATAAAGTTGTTGCATTGCTTTGTTGTATTTGTTGTTTGATTTCAATATGTGACGTGTTTCTTAAAATATTATATTGATCGAATAGCAACTTTCGATTGTTAATAAAACTAACATATGCTGAAAATAATTCATTGATCATGTTAACTAGTCTGTATTTTAGATTGCTAATTAAGAATATTGTGTTGCGATCATTATTCATACATAATTTATTCAAATGTAAGCATATCAGCATACATCTGAATACATATAGCTCAATAATAGAATTATCTCTAACAATGTGCGGATACATTATTTTCTTCAAATCGTTATATTCGAATTTCAGGTATTTGTTTGAATATGCAGTATTTATAAATATATTGCAACGCACGCCAATATTAACAATATATATTCGTTCTTTTTCAAGTTCATCTGTTCCATAACTATCGTCCGATACCCCGTGATAATATTTGCAAAAATATCCATCTGGACATGTTTGCAAATGTTTATATGTAACGCACACTTTTGTATGCATTTTCGATAAGCTCATTGCTAATTGCAATAAATATTTATGAACATTATATGATTATATATTATAAAGTATATTTGTCAATTTTTTGTTTTAATATAAGAAAGTGCAAATTTATATTAATATAAATGGATGTTATAATACTGTCGATTGGTAATTATTACAAAATATTGTATTTAAATGATTGTGAATTGAATAATGTAATTGGGTTACATAAAACATTTTATAGAGATATGTTAGATGTTTGTAAAAACAAACATATTGGTAAATTGCAACATAAGCTCCCAACGGGAGGGTTTATAAATGAATATGGATTTTTTGAGCAAACTAAAATAGATATGGATACATTTATGAATAATGTAAACATATATAATAAATGCACAACGTATTTTGGCGACATTCCTGATAAAGTTGATTTAGAACAAACTAGTTTTGGTAATAAGGTAAATAATGAATTCCCGAATGATTATGAAACGATTAATACACAATTTCAAGAACCGACCAATGCTGTTTATGAAGAACCATTAACTGATTTAAATTATAGTTACATTTCAAGCGAATACAACATATATTATAATGGTCAGTTCAAAAACGGAATAATTATAAACATAAACGAATTACCGATGTATGATTATTCAATATATATGCCAGAAATTATACTAACTACATCATATCCATATTATGACGATTCTCGGAATAATATTGATTTACTAAAAAGAGAGTTAACAAACAATATATATTACACAAAAGAAGCAATGATGCAGTTTATAAATACGTATTGTAATTATGATATTTGTATATTGTCTGACACATTGACAAACGCAATTAAAAAATTTTACAAAAAAACAAAAAGCGAAAATGATGTTATCGCAATGTCAAATATATTTATGAAAATAAAACAACATCTGAAAATAAGTGATAAATATAATATATTGTTATTACAAAGGTTATATACGATATTTAATAAATTAAATTATGTTATTAATACTGGTATAGTATATAACATATTAACAGTCGACGAATAAAATTGAAAATATTTAGTTATATTAGCAAATATTATATACGTATATATAGTTGAAAAATGCCATTCGTAATATCGATTGATGGTAATATTGGATCTGGTAAATCAACATTAATAAACGAATTGAAAAAAATATGCGCTACATATACTGGCAAAAAAATATGCTTTATAAAGGAGCCAATTAATTTATGGATGAATACATGCAATGATGGTCTAAGTATATTCGACAGATTTATGCAAAATTCAGTTAGATGGGGATTAACATTTCAAATATATGTTCTAACAACTATGTATAACGAGCTACGTACACATATTAATAATAACGAATATGATATAATTATATTGGAGCGTTCTGTGTATTCTAGTCGACATATATTTTTCGAGTATTTAAAGCAAAATAATATTGTTACTGATGTTGAATATTTAATATACATCAGTGTATTTGATACAATATGCAACAGCTCGATGATAGATAAATATGTGTATTTAAAAACAGATGATGAAATATGCTATCAACGAATATGTAATCGCAACCGAAACTCGGAAAATCTATTGAGCATTGAATATATACAAAAATTAGGCGAAATGTATGATAATTGGATTGTTAATGAAAATCATATTAATTTGAACGGCAATATTAATTTTATTGATGATGTGTGTGTATTGCGACAATGGATAAGTCTTATAATTGAGTATTAATTATGTAATTATGTAATATATGTTATGTAAATAACATATACTACCCTGTTGCGTTATACTACATATTGCGCACGTTGCGTTATGTTTTCAATAATCTCATTAATTGTTATATCAATACCATCATCGCGCACGTTGCGTTATGTTTTCAATAATCTCATTAATTGTTATATCAATACCATCATTGCGCGGGCGCAAATAGTTACTACATATACGTAATATAATGAGTACAGTCGGCATTGATGCGTGGGTATAAAGATGTTGCTGTTGAATACAATTGGTCAATGCGGTACATATTGTAGTTAATATATTATTGATACTCAACGTAACATTGAGCATATTGTCAATATGTGTGGCACATATATCGTAAAATCGCATCAACTGTATTTTAGTGCGATGTTCAATAGTGGTATATATACAGACTTCATCTGTTGAATCAACGTAATTATTTAAACATTCCAATATTTCGAACATTAATGCGTAATTCTTTGATGATGGTATTTGTATTTTAAACGTGGCCTCGACAACGCTGACTTCATCGTATAAAGTGTTAGCGATGTCAGCAAAACTACCGTTTACATTAAATAAGCTGTTCGTTGAGCGTTCTAAAAATTGCACATAACCTAAAAATTCGAGCGTGTTGAAATTATCATCAAATAACGATAAACAATATACAACATCGGCGTGCACCATCAACCGGGTTATTACTGTTTGATATATGGGTATATTATCGTCGATAATTGCTGGTTGTGTTTGTTGGAATAAATGATCGTGTACATAATTCATCATCATATAATGCGCATGGTATATCATTAATGTATCAAGTGTATCGTATGGTTCAGATACAATAAGTAATAATTTCTCATAAAATAACAGTGGTATGTCGTATCCATATTCTCGATATATTTTTATCATTTCTCTTTGCACACCTAATGATACTTGTCTCAATTGTATTTGTTCACTAGTAGGGTCATCATTCGACAGCGCCGTTATAATAGCCGAACTTAGTTGTGTTATAGTACGTGATACGTCATCATTTTCTATACGTGATGCATGACCAACCAATTGTTGTAATAAGTTACCAAAGACATACTTAGTTAGTTTATCAATAATTCTTTTTAATATTTTTATGTTACGTATATATTGAATATGGGGTGGGAATGGCATATTTAACATTTGCGATAATTCTTGTTCGGATGTTAATTGTGTTAATACGTAATGTTGGGAATGTGTATTATTAATATCATCGTACATACTCGTCTTGGCGCTCGACCAATCGGCTGGATAATTAAGGTTTAATGATGGATTGCTTGTCGCTGTATAATACCTAACATCATGTATATCTCTAACCGTGGTATATTTATTAACTTTGGTAAAACGCACAATTTCGGCATATTCATTTAAACTTGTTATTCTATTTATGTCTCGCATAAGTTCGGTAAGTATGGTCACACTATTTTTTTTCATTGTACATGCTGTACTCGATGATGAGTACATATAGTCACTGCCGTCTTTATCATTATTATAATGGTCAGGTGCTGCTACGTGTATGTCTGTGTTAAATGCCATTACTTTAAATTTACCACGTGTTGCCACGTCCATCACGGATACATGATTAGATACATATGCATGTAATTCATCATTTAATAACAATGCACGAGCAAATTTAATAAACGGTTTACAACAATCCATTGGTTCACCAGTTGATGTTATTAATTTCGTATATGCTAAGTGAACGAGATTTAAATGTTGAACTGAGTTAACTTTTTCTATAGTTTTGGTGTATGCCAACTGTGTTTCAGATCCTGTTGACATGTTAGTTAACTTTATTATATGCTCGAATAAAAACAATAACAATTCCGTTAACCCGCTTGAATGCGAAAAGTCATTAATTAGTATATCAAATACATGTCTTGTATATCGATGTTTTCGCGCATTTTCATATAAATTAATGCTGTACGCGAGATACTCCATTGCAATAATGATTTCAAATACATGACCAGGAACAGGTATGTTACCTGATTCGAAATTATCATAATAATACTTTTTAAACAGTCCATGCAATTCCGGGTTACGATCACCATTGTAATATGTGCGTTGGCTCAAGTCACCAAGTTCGGTTAATAATGGAATCCGACGAACACCATCGCCCGCGATCGCGATCGGTTTCCATTGATATTGTTGGCCAACATTACGCGAAAATCCGGTTGTTAATTGTTCATATATTTTTTTCAATATTGTTTGGGCTTCGGATCCATATACATACCAACCAAGCCAGTGTAACGTGAATGCAACAATATTTGCTGATTGTCGTCGCCTACTATAATCACTAACTCTATTAAATATGTGTGAACAATTCGAGCACCTATATATATCACATGGGTTTCTATGACGTATATTACCCGTATGTGTATGTTCTGTCCATGTATGGTCATGTATATCATAATATATATTTTCTATTGATGCTAATCTACGTGTTCGACTTGCTTGAATTATATCAAAATCATCAATAAATTGATAACCAGCATATTTACTCGCATAATTAGATAATGCATCATTATCAACACTTGTATGAAATTTTGTTAATGGTGTATGATATTGATTATTATTTACAGGATGGCTAGATCCTGGGATACAAAATTTATATTCAACTTCCAATATGATAGCATTAAGGGTATCATTTCGTTTTTTTTTATCAGTTATTTGATCACTCGTATAGTGATATACCTGTATTCTTTTTGTCGCCATGTTATTGCGATGCACTTGAAATAATTGCATGTCATTTGATGGCGCATCTATAAATGGTAGAAGTATTCTTATTAATTGTCCAATCATTTCATATTTAGTTTTATTATCTAACGTAATACTGTGAAATGAATATAATGAAAATTCAGGGATAGGCTGTATTGCGGGTATATATTGATTCTGTTGCAATTCATGCAACAGATTCGGTACGGCCTTAAAAGATTGTTTGATAAACGCGAAGTTCTTATTTGGAGAGCGTATTATATATTTTAATGTATACGAAATCATTGTAAACATCATTATAATTGGGTCATTTTTATATTGTACCCATGCTTCTTTTATACAATCATATGCAAAATTATGAATAATATCATCGGCTGGATAATCGAACGCGCTTGCAAACTTATTAATTGCGTATTTAATATGGTCAATAACTTCAAACATAACAGTTGCGTAAAAAGTAGCGATGCTGTTATTCATCATTTGTCTGTATTGGGTCATTGCTTTATTAAATTTATCGTATGCGTAAGTTGACGTCAATTCAATGTCATATTCATTTACACAGCTCGCATTGGCACAACATGCCAAATATGTGGCATTATCCTTGCAATTAATACATATTTTAAATTTTGTATAGATGTCCCCTCTCGGATAGCGTAAAAAGTATGGTCGATAGTTACGTTCGTTAGTAAAAACCATATGACATACAACGGCTATCATTTCTGGGATTATGAAACTTGGATATGGAATTCTTGTTGATAATTTACACCATTCATCATAATGCTCTTGTCGATCTGGATAACCGTGCAACCAGTCGCGTAGCTGTTTGATATATTGTTCATTAACTTCTACATCGTGTTCATGATCTGGCCGACGTGCGTCCATTTTAAAATATGCTATATTATACTTAAATATTATTGATTATGCTAAATACCCGGTGTGTATTTAATACGTTTTTATGTATGTCGATGTGCCCATACTTTTTGTCGTTCCTCGTTTACCAAGAGCAGTTATATTATATTTTTGGCAATATTCGTTACCATATGTAGCAACACCGCAACGTGGATCACTATCACAAATTTCAATACACCCGTTAAATGTACTGGCTTTCTGGTGATTACCTACGTTATTCCATTCCCACTTTGGCGGGTTACCGCCAATTGTCGTATTTGATAATACAAGCGGATGATTTCGCTTGTATTCATTGGAAATACTAGCACCAGTTACGTTACATTCACCATTCATATTTACAGTGTGACATTTCAAATTGGAATACCCAGTTATATTATTAGCACTATTTAATTTATCGATACCAATTGTTGTTTCATCGAGTGCCAATGCGGTTTTACCTGGTAATCGTATTTGATGATTCACAAATTCAATATTCCCAGCATGACATATAGGCGCGTTTAAATTATTTACGTATGTATTTCCAATAACATTGATAGTATCTACATTTAATTCGCCGGTCTCGTGCAAATGTTTGAATATATCAAATTTTGCATTATTAAAATGCTCATTGTTATTACGTTTTATATTTACCAATACAATGATATTTATTAATCCAATAATAATAATGACTAATAAAAACATAACATTCATTCTATATCATATATATTCATATTTTTTGGAGAATGATGGTGATGTTGTTATCTTTGATGAATATCTTTCGTCGGTATTAACTGTTGAAAAACCTTTCGATTTTAACCAACAATCGGTACCTTTATAAACCAATCCATAACACATTGGATTAGATTTACATGCGCTTGTGCATTGCTCTTTAGATAACCCATGCCACCCTATCATCGAAGCATCATAATTGCCGTCCAGTGATTGATTAAAATTATTAGAATTTCTCAGTGGATATCCTATAATATTACCTTTAGTTTCATAATATGGAGTGTGTCGTAACCGGTTATTACTCATTAGAATATTATTGGGGATGTTTGCCGTATTGATTATAGCATTACCTATGTGAACTTCAGCCGATCCGGAGGTATCTGTTGGTGAACTTAAAAATCTAGCACCATATTGATTTAACATAATACCGGTGTGTTTATTGTTGTTTATCATTGCGCCGTTCATAGATAAATCACCGAGCTTATTATTACCGGTTAAATATACATTATTCGATATTACTTTATTTGCATTTAATTTATCGACGTTCAATAGTCCATTGTAATAATATTTTGATGCGTGGTTTATGTCGCTATATTCTCCTTCGGAATCATCGTCTTCTCCGTCAGCATCTTCGTCTTCTCCGTTGACATCTTCTGTGAAATATTCACGTGCGTTTTTATCCGTGTTGTAAATGTCAAATAGTAACTTAATATTAATAAATAATATGATTATAATTATCAATATTAATAACTTTTGCATTGTTATAGGACTGTCCAGTAAATATCCGCTATATTATAATGTAACATAATACATAATCAGCATACATATTCCGAACAAATCCTATAACTGCATAGAGATGTGGATTTTTTCTCCAGTTTGTGTATGGAAGTATCCACAATAATAGGTTTTATATTATTAGTTTGATGTGTTATTTTATTTGATCGTATAAACACATTTGGTCGTTTCATATCATTATTAAACATATATTTTACAATGTTTAACATATTTTTACATGAGTTCATATCACGGGTTAAGTATATTGGACATGCGTTTTCAAAACGCCCAATATTATTACTACCGTTATATGAACAT
>Ga0233431_1003683_pt1 | contig 17797 bp, 12 predicted proteins | sample SI_118_April2016_FD_179867 | JGI IMG/M metagenome (GOLD analysis project Ga0233431, IMG submission 179867) | Seawater microbial communities from Saanich Inlet, British Columbia, Canada - SI_118_April2016_200_MG | ecosystem: Environmental > Aquatic > Marine > Inlet | place: Canada: British... | reverse complement strand
AATCCTTTAATAGCAATTGAAACAAATAATCAATATGAAAGGGAATATCATGGTAATTGGATTAAAAGTAATTTTAATCCAGAAATAGATTTATCAAATGATATAAATTTAACACATTTAACTTTTGGAAGTGGTTTTAATAAAAAAATAGATTTATCAAACAATATAAATTTAACACATTTAACTTTTGGATTTAATTTTAATCAAGAAATAGATTTAACAGATTATATAAATTTAACACATTTAACTTTTGGATATAAATTTAATCAAAAAATAAATTTATTAAATAATATTATTTTAACACATTTAATTTTTAAAGGATATTTTAATCAAGAAATAAATTTATTAAATAATATGAATTTAACACATTTAACTTTTGGATATGATTTTAATCAAGAAATAAATTTATCAAATAATATAAATTTAACACATTTAACTTTTAGAGGTAATTTTAATCAAGAAATAGATTTATTAAATAATGTAAATTTAACGCATTTAACTTTTGGATGGAGTTTTAATCAAAATATAGATTTATCAAATAATATAAATTTAACGCATTTAACTTTTGGAAAGTGTTTTAATCAAGAAATGGATTTATCAAATAATATAAATTTAACACATTTAATTTTTGAATGGAGTTTTAATCAAGAAATAAATTTATTAAATAATGTAAATTTAACACATTTAACTTTTGGAAGGTGTTTTAATCAAGAAATAGATATTCCATTAAATGTTAAAAGTTTGAATATGTGGTATTGTAATGATCAATATATGATAGATAATTTACATAATAATATTGAAGAATTAATTATATATGAAACCAATTTGAATTTAGATAATTTACCTAATAGTATTAAAAAATTCCATATTCAATGGTATAAAAAAGAATTAAATAATCTTCCTAATTCAATTGAATATTTAGAATTAGAAAATTATAAATTAAAAATAAGAAAAATACCCAAAAATCTTAAAACTGTTAAATGTAATAAAAAATATAAATATATTAATAATTTTAATAATTATGAAGTTATAACATATTAAAAAAAAATTGAAATTTTATTTATTTATTAAAATTAAATAATAAAAATGGAAAATAATCACTGGATTGTAGATGATTGGTTAATATTTAAACCAAAATTCAATGAAGAATTAATCAACTATTATGATATAATTAATAAGTATAAAAAAATTATGTTTAGTAATTATAATAATCCTTTAATAGCAATTGAAACAAATAATCAATATGAAAGGGAATATCATGGTAATTGGATTAAAAGTAATTTTAATCCAGAAATAGATTTATCAAATAATATAAATTTAACACATTTAACTTTTAAAGATAATTTTAATCAAGAAATAGATTTGTCAAATAATATAAATTTAACACATTTAACTTTTGGATATTATTTTAATCAAGAAATAGATTTGTCAAATAATATAAATTTAACACATTTAACTTTTGGATATTATTTTAATCAAGAAATAAATTTATCAAATAATATAAATTTAATACATTTAACTTTTGGATATAAATTTAATCAAGAATTAAATTTATTATTTAATATTAATTTAAAAAAAGTGTTGATTGATATTCAAAATAATGAAATTGAAAATACAAATAATTTGTTAAAAATAATTACAAATGGTAATTTTGAAAAAAAAATAAATATTCCATTAAATGTTAAATATTTAAAAACATCTTATGTTGAAAATTATTTAATGGATAATTTAAGTAATAATATTGAAGAATTGACAATATATAATAATAATAATAAAAATATTGATAATTTGCCAAATAGTATAAAAAAAATAATAATTTCTAATTCATATACAGATTTAAACAATCTTCCAAATTCAATTGAAGAATTAATATTGTTTAAAAATGTTGTGAAAATAAATAAAATTCCAAAAAATTTAAAAAAAATATATGTAGAAAAAATTAAAATAAATTCAACAGAAATGATCGTTTCAGAAATTATAAATATTATAAATGATATTAGTATAAAAAATGAAAATAATAAATTAAAATATCATATTAAAGAAAATATTAATGAAAAATATAATGACACATTATTTACAATTAACAAAAATTTAAATAATTTATTTTCAAATATAAATATAAATGAATTATTAAAAGAAACAAATTCAGTTATAAGTGGTTCATTTATAACTTGGTGTATTGGTAAAAAAAATTTTGAATATCAAGATATTGATATATTCACACATAATGAAGAAAAATTATTAAATAATATTCCATCACAAAATAATAAATTAGTCGATATTGATATTATTAGTTCATATTTTAACACAAAATTAAATAATTATATAAAAAAAATATATAATTTAGATGATGGTGAAATAAAAATTCAAATAATAGTATTGAAAGAAGAAGTAAAAATTAAAGAAGCTATTGAACAATTTGATTTATCTTGTTGTAAATTATTTTATGATGGAGAAAAATTAGGTTCTTGTAATAATAATGATTTAATAAAGTCAATAAATGATGTTATAAATTATGAAACAACATACAATTGTGTTCATATAGAAAATGAAGAATTTTTAACTTGTAGAATAATAAAAGATATGGAAAGAATACAAAAATATATTAATCGTGATTTTTCAATAACAAATTTAAATGAAGATTATTATAATAAAATGAAAATATTATTAATAAATAGCTTAATAAAAAATTATTTTGGACAAAAAAATTTAAAAAATGAAAAATTATTTAATATATTTAAAAAAAACTTAAATTTTTAAAATTATTTTCATTTTAGTTAAATAAATAAAATTTTCTAATTACAGGAGTTCTTCCACTTAAATAATAATCATTTTCAATAATTTCATCATTTTTAATAAATTTATTAATATTATTACAACAATAATTAATATCTCTTTTGAAAAAAATTAAATTATCTGAATTTAATTCTAATGAAATATCAAATAAATCAATTATTTTTTTTAAATTAAATTCTTCATCAAATATTTTAATATTATATTTTTCAATATTATTATTTTTCAAAAATATAATTAATTTATCATTTTGTTCTTTTATTGTTATGAAATAATATTTTTTTTTATTTGGAAAAATATTATTATTAATTTCTTTAATTAAATCATAATCATTATTTATTTTTAATAAAATACCTAATTGAAAATCTGCATTATTGTTTTGTTTATTATAATATTCATTATTTATATTTTTTCTGATTGTTGATATTTGATTATCATGAATTCTATAAAATAATAAATTTTCATTAACCATTGAAATTGGAATATTATTACTAACACTTCTATACCATAATGAAAAATCTTCTTCAGGACAATCATTTCTATATCTTAAATAATTACCATATTTATCTTTAGAATTCCAAAATTCTTTTGTATAACATACTGAAGGATGTGTATAAATATTATACCGTTACACAAACTTGATATTTATGTAAATAAATATCAAGTTTGTGTAACGGTATAATAATTTCTTTTATTTTATCTTTATTATTCCAAAAATATTTATACGATTGAAAATAACCATCAAATATATAATCTTTATTATTTTCAACACTTATTTTATAAAATTTAAATTCTTTTTCATTATAATTTATATATTTATCATTTTTATTAATAATTTTAATATTATTAAATAAAGAATAATTTTTCCAAGATAATCTATTATTATCAAACCAATTATCCAATATATAAAAATCTGTATTGTTATTTATACTTAATGATAATATAGAAAAAACTTGAAATAATTGATTTCCAAGACCACCTTTAAGTTGTATTATTAGTTTATTATTCATTATAATTGCAATATAATATTATAAATCACAATACTAAAATTTTAGGATAATTTAATCACAATAAGTAATAACTTCATCTAAAACTTCTAATTTTATATGTAAATCAATAATTTCTTGTAAATTATCAAAATTAGTTTTATTATCAGTATTATATTTTTCTAAATTAAAATTATTAAAAATTTGTAATACATAAATATTTTTTTCATTTTTAATGTAATAATTTTTAATTCCATTATTCCAATTAATAATTAAATAATTATTTTCAATTGTATAATCTCCCTCAAGGCCATTTGCATAATATTCATAATAAATTTTATTGTTAATAATAATTAAATATTCAATTTGTTTATTGAAAATAGAAGTTAATTTTATATAATTATTAATATTATTTTCATTAACAGTTAATAAGTGATTAGTATTTTTAATATGATAATTATTTTCAATTTTATTAAAATTATTAAATAAAGATTTTATTAACTCATCATATCCTTTAAAATAAATATTTATATTACTTAAAAGATATTTATAAAATGAATTATTATTAGAAATAATTAAATCATTATTATATATATCATTATTAAAATTTAAGTAATTAAAACTTTCATTTAAAACATTTTTAGTAAATGAAATATTATTTGAATTAAACCATAAACCATTATTTTCAGAAAGTGTTTTAATAAAAACATAATCATAAATTAATTCTTTATCAATATTGACAATTTCTAATTCAATAACTTTAATATCTTGTAAATTATCAATTAAATCATAATAAAGAAAGCTTTTATTAAGATTACTATGTTTATTATAATAGATATTAATCATCCAATCCGGATTTAAATCATAAAAGTTTTTAATATTTTTAAAATTATCAAAATTTAATTCTTGAATATAAATATGGGCGATTTTAGGAACATCAGGATATAACCATTGTTGTTTATCAATAATAAAAGTTCCATTATTTTGATAATTTAAATCTTTAAGAATTAGTTTAGGATTAATTATTTTAACTGTTAAAGAATCAAATATTAATCCATTGTTAATAAGATTATTAATTTTTCCAGTGTAAAAAATATTTCCTTTATTAATATTCATTCTATGATTATTAACATTTATAAATTTTTTATTATAATTTTTAATTTGACAAGTGAAATGAAATGTTGAGTTATTAAGAGTATTATTTAAATCTTCTTTAAAAATCATTTGATCGATATTAGCGGTATAATATATTTCTTTTTTATCAATAAAAGTTTCTAATTTAACAGTATTATTAATATTAATATTTTTAGGACTAATAATATTTTTATTTAAGTAAAAATTTAAATATTCTTTTGAATATTTTTTATGATCTCTAATAAAATGATTTTTATTAATTTCCCATTTTTTCATAACTTCTTTATTAACAACTTTTCTATCATGATGTTGATGAATAACAAAAGTTGTATTATCATTAAATTTTTCAGAATAAAAATAAGTATTAATATGTAATAATTTAAGTTTTCTGGAAAATTCATCATCTTCAAAACAAAAACCATTATTATATTTATTGTCAAAATAATTAATTTTATTTAATTTTTTTGTGTATATAGCTAAACAAAAATGTAATATATTAGGATTTAATTTATGATGGACAGACCAATTATTATATTGTGGGAACCATTGTTTATTTTTATTATTTGCAGTAAATTCATGAACATTTTTGGTTTCGTATAATAATTTATTTTGTTCATAATTTTCTAAAAAATAACAGTTAAAAATCATACAATCATTGTCTTTTAGATTATCATTAATTTTAGTTAAAATATCACCAATATGCATGCATTCTGGATTTTGAATAATAATTATATCGCCGGTTGCTTGTAAAAATCCATAATTATAAGTAGCACAAGAATTATATTCTTTTTTGGGATTTTTAAATATTTTAATATTATCTTTTTCTAAATCTTGTAAATTTTCATCACCATCATTAACAATAATGACTTCATAATTTTTATGATTTGATTTTTCAAAAGTTTCAAGTGTTTTTATAAGTTGAGTTTTACGGTTAATATAACCCATTACAATAGATATTTTATGAGACATAAATATATATTATACAAAAAAAATAAAAATTAAACTAAATATTTTCAAATAAGATTTAAATTAATTAAATATTCTTTAAGTTCAATTTTACTCAAAGGATTTAATTTACTATTATAATCTTTAACTTCATTATTAGTTTTAATATCTTTATAAGGTGGTTTAATATACATATAACCATTTTCTCCAAATAATAATCTGTCAGATTGTGTTTCATTAATCAATGATTCTAACATTTTTTCACCAGGTCTTAATCCTCCAATAAAAGTGGGTTTATTATAAATTTCACTAAATATTTCAATTAAATCAGTAATTTTACAAGAAATTAATTTAGGAATAACAATATCACCACTTTCCGCTTTTTCTAAAGCATGTTCTATTAAATCAACACTTTGGTCTAAAGTCATTACAAATCTTGTCATATCAGGATGTGTGATTTTAAATTTTTCAACATTATCATCTTGTCCTAATTTATGCAACATTGGAATAATAGAACCTCTTGAATTTAAAACATTACCGTATCTAACAGTTACAAATTTAATATTATCAATATATTTTGATTTTTCAACCATTAAACATTCAGAAACAGCTTTACACATACCATAAACATTAACGGGGCTACAAGCTTTATCCGTGCTTACAAAACAAACTTTTTCTAAATTAGTTAAAATATCTTTATAACATTCAATAATATCCACAATATTTTGTGTTCCGGTTAAATTAGTTAAAATAGATTCATTACTTTCATATTCACATCTATCAATATGTTTCATCGCAGCAGCCATAATAATAATATCGGGTTTAATTCTAAGAATAATTTGTTGACATTTATCTTTATTTCTAATATCACCAATAATAAAATTTAAATTTGGATGATTATTATAATCAATTGACATAGCCCAATGCTTACTTTCATCTCTGGATAATAAGTATAAAGTATTATTATTTAAATATCTTTTGGTAAGTTGATTTCCTAATGAACCAGTCCCACCAATAATTAATATTTTTTTATTATTCATATTATTTATATTATAAATAAATTATTTCATCCAAACAAATTTATTAATAACACCATAATATCCAGAAATTATTTTACAAACTTTTTCTGAAAAATTAATATCATTATAATTAATAATATTATTTAATTTAAAATTATTATTAAGTGTAATATCCAAAACATTATCTAAATATTTCCAATCAATGTTTCCAAGAGTAATGTTTCCAGCATCAATATTTTCAGGATGTTCTGTAGATGTTCTTAATAATATAGCTTTAAAATTTAAAATTGTAGATTCTTCAGAGACAGTTCCACTATCAGATAAAGTGCATAATGAATTTTCTTGTAAAGAACAATAATCAATAAGACCAAGAGGCTCTAATACTACAATATTCTCATTTAATTTAATATTTTTAATTTTTTTTTTAGTTCGTGGATGACAAGAGAAAATAACTTTTTTATTATATTTTGAAGCCAAATTATTAATTGAATTAATTACTTTATCAAAATTATTATCTAAATTAATATTTTCTTCTCTATGAGAAGACCAAACAAAATAATTATTTTTTTCAATGTTTAATTTATTTAAAATTGTTGAATTATTAATTTTATCTTTAATAGATAAAATTACTTCAGGCATTGGTGAGCCAGCAACAAAAGTATATTGTGTTTTAATTCCTTCTGATAATAAATTTCTTCTTGCATGTTCAATGTAGCAAACATTAACATCAGCTAAAAGGTCAATTATTCTTCTATTTAATTCTTCTGGAACATTTGGATCAAAACATCTGTTACCAGCTTCTAAATGAAAAATAGGTATTTTAAGTCTTTTTGCACTATATGCACATAAACAACTATTTGTATCACCAAGAATTAAAATAGCATCAAATTTATGTTCTAAAAATAAATTATATGATTTTGAAATTATATCACCAACTGTTTCACCTAAATTATTAACCGAACAATTCAAATAAATATCTGGATTTGGTAAATCTAAATCTTTAAAAAATACTTCATTTAAATTATAATCATAATTTTGACCTGTGTGTATCAGTGTTGAATTAAATAATTTAACTGCTAATTTAATTGTTGATGATAAACGAATAATTTCAGGCCTGGTTCCGACAATAATACCTAATTTCATTATAATTATATTATTTATAATTATTTTTAAAATAATATAACAAAAATTTTATATTATAAATTAAAATGGTATTTCATTTATTAGGAATTAATAGTTTCATTGGAAAAAATATTTATATTGAATTAAAAAAACAAAAAATAGAAGTGTTGTGTTATTCACATTCCGATATAAATAATTTAGAATTAAGCGATAATGATTATATTATTAATTGTTGTGGAATTAATAAAGGTCAAAATTATGAAGAATTTAAAAATGGTAATGTAAATTTTTTAAAAAAAATATTAGAAAAAATTAATAATAAAAATATATATTTAATTCATTTATCATCTGGAGCAGTAAATGGTTTTAAAAATATTGATGTAGAACAATTAAATAATGGAATGAAATTTTTTATTAAAAGTAAATTAGAAGGTGAAAAATATTTATTAGATAATTATAATAAAGAAAATTTATTAATTATTAGACCTTCAAATATTTATGGATATAATTGTGAGCCTTATTATAATAATATTTTAGTTTCATTGGTATATGATAAAATAAAAAATTTTGAAAAAATTAATAATTTAAATAAAAATTGTGTTAGAAATTTTTTAAGTATTGAAGGATTTGTTAATAAAACATTGGAATTAATTGAAAATAAATATAATGGAATTTACAATATTATATCATCAAATAATAATAGTTTAAATGATATTATTAATTATTTATATGAAGTAAAACCAAAATATATTAATATTAATGATGATGAAGAATCAATAAGTAATATTGATTTTAATAATAATATTATTGTTAATGAAAATATTATTGATAAATTAAATTTATTAGAAAATAAAATGTTAAAATATTATGAAATGAAAGATAATATAACTATTGAAAAATTAAATGAATTAATTCAACCAAGAGGAAATATGATAGAAATATCTAATTTGGAATCAAAAAGATTATATAAAATTACATTAACAAAGAATTCAGTAAGAGGTAACCATTATCATGAAGAACAAATAGAAGATTTTTTTGTTAATAATGGTTTTGTTTATTTTATTTTAGCTAATAAAAATGATTTAGATGTAATTTATCAATTTAAATTAAATAAAAATGAAAAAGTAAAAATAAAACCATATATTATCCATACATTGTTAAATGATTATATAAATAATGAACCAGAAATAATGGTTTTATCAACACAAAAATATATAAAAGACATTGTTTTAGATACAGTGTATAAAATTTTGATATAGTGATTTTCATAATATATAAATTATATATATGTGTGAAGTTAAATATTTATATTTTCCAATAAATAAATGTGGAAATACATCATTTAAAAAAATATTTGAAAAATATAATCATATTGTTATACCAAATTTAAATTTAGATAATGATGAAAATAAAAATTTACATTTATTAAAAAAAAATTTTGATAAATTTTTTAAATTTACATTAATAAAACATCCATTAAATAGATTAATATCAGCCATAAATATGTTTATAACAAATAAATTAATTACAATGGATAATTGGAAAAAAGTTTTTGATATAATGAAAAATCATGAAAGTTATAATTTAACAAATAAAAATATGAATGATTATATAAAAAGACATACATTGCCATTAACAAGTCCTTTATATTGTTTATTAAATGATAAAAATGAAATTATAGTAGATTTAGTTATTAAACTTGAAAATATTAATTATAAACAATTTTTTAATAAAATAAAAATAAATGAAAATGAAATAATTCCATTTGAAAATAAATCTGAAAAATATTTGACAATAAATAATTTTAGTGAAGATGATTTAAATTTTGTTTATGAATATTACAAAAAAGATTTAATAATTTTTAATTATGATAAAATTTTAAATTATTAATAATATCATTATTTAAAACTTTTTCTTTTATCATATGATAAATTTCTGTAATTTTATCTTGTATTTCTTTTTCACTTGGAACATAACTAATTAAATTATTAATATTATTTATGTTAATTTTATAATCAATCCAATTATTTATATTACCTTTATTTTTTCTTTTACTTATATCATAAACAAAATCATTATTAAAAACAGAAAAATAATCATAAAATTTAATATTATCACTATTTTTATTTGTTAAAATGCTATTTTCTAATTCAATCCAAATAGCTGGAATATTAAAAGAATGAGAAAAAATAATACCATGTAAACTTGAAGAAATTATAATTTCACATTCATTTATATTTTTACTTAATAATTCAAAATCATCTGTGCGTATATCTATTATTTTAATTTTTTCTAAAATATCATCATTAAAATAATTTTTTAATAATTCAATATCGCACATATGTAAAATAAGACCATATTTATATTTTTTTGTTTTTTCAATATTAAAAAATAATGATAATAATAAACCAGGATCTCCAAGAACAATATTATTAAAATCTATATTATTATTATTAATAATATTATTTAATGTATATTTACCTCTTACACCATAAATAAATTTATATTTATTTATTTTTACATTTTTAATTATTCCAGCACCACATAAAATACTATTTTCAGTACTATCTGTTGCAATTGAACCAATCATTAAAAATCTTTCAGGACATAAAATTGTATTTTGTTCTATACTTTGAGGACCATTTATTGTAAATTTATAATAATTAAAATTTGAAATTTTATAAATTATGAATTCATTTAATAAATCACCTGCATTGTTATTATTTATAGATGATGAACCTGAATATAAAGGTTTAATAGGTGTCCATTCAATATGAGCTCTTGACATATAATATAAAGGAAAAATATTTAAATTATTATTTTCATCATATTTTTCAAGTTTCATTGTTTGTATATTAAAAATTGGAGGATTTGACATAATATATATTCATTTATAAAATAATTTATATTATAATTATTATATATAATGAATAAAAAAACAATTTTAGTAGCTGGAGGAGCTGGTTTTATTGGTTCTCATTTATGTCAAAAATTAATAAATGAAAAAAATAAAATTATTTGTGTTGATAACTTAATAACCGGAAAATTAAAAAATATAGAATATTTAATGAAAAACAATGATTTTAATTTTATTAATTCTGATATTAATGAAAAAATTATAATTGATGAAAAAATAGACGAAATATATAACTTAGCTTGTATAGCTTCTCCTCCAAAATATCAAGAACATTCAATATTTACACTTAAAACAAATTTTTGTGGAACATTAAATTTATTAGAATTAGCTAAAAAACATAATTCTAAAATATTATTAACTTCAACATCAGAAATTTATGGAGAGCCACAAATTTCTCCACAAAATGAAATATATAGAGGTAATGTAAATACAGTTGGAATACGAAGTTGTTATGATGAAGGAAAACGTGTTGCTGAAACTTTGATGTTTGAATATAACAATAAATATAAAATAGATATAAAAATTGCTCGTATATTTAATACTTATGGACCAGGTATGGATATAAATGATGGGCGTGTTGTTACAAATTTTATTAAACAAATGTTAAATAATAAAAATATAACAGTTTATGGTGATGGAAAACAAACACGATCTTTTTGTTATATTGATGATACAGTAAATGGTTTAATAAAATTAATGAATTCAAATTATAATAAACCAATCAATATAGGAAATCCAAATGAAATTACAATAATAAATTTAATTGAAATTTTATTAAAAAAAATAAACACAAAATCAAAAATAGTATATTTAGATTTGCCAAAAGATGACCCAACAAATAGAAAACCTGACATTAAATTAGCAAATTTAATATTAAAATGGTTACCAAAAGTAAATATTATAGATGGTCTTGATAAAACAATAAATTATTATAAAAATAATATAAATTAATAATATATATTAATAATATAATGACTGAATTAAATGAAGAAGAAAAAGTTTATTTAAATTCTATAAAATTTATTGAAAAATATTTTGATTTTTTTTCTATTTGTGGTTGTGAAGATAAATGGAATAATTTAATAAAAGAAAATTATAATATAAATAGAAGACAAGTATTTTTATTAAGTGGTGATTATGAACATAAACTTAATATTATAGAAAATAAAAATAATGCTATTTTTTTACGTCAAAGTCTTTTAAAATCAAAAAAATTACAAAATGAAGTTTTAATTCCATCATCTTTTGGTTGTGTATCAGGTGATGAAAAATTTTCTTGTTGTTTAATTACTGATAAACCAAAAATAAGTTTTTGTGGAATGAAAAATACTCATTCAACAAGAGAAGAATTATTAAACATTTTATCAAAAAATGAAAAAATAGAAACAAATTTTATTTTTACAAACAGTGCTTGTTCTGGTATTGTTGATAAAGATATTATTAAAAAAAAAAAATTATTTAATGAAAATATGGAAAAAAGTGAATTTGTATTTTGTCCACGTGGAAATGGTAATTTTTCAATAAGATTTTATGAAACATTAAAAAGTGGAAGAATACCAGTAATTAATGATAGTGATAATGAACTTCCTTTTTGTGAAATGATTAATTGGGAAGAAATATGTGTTATAACATCAAAAGAAACAATTATAAATGATATTTTAAATTTTCATAAATCTAATGATTTAATTAAAATTCAAATGAAATGTAAAGAAGTATATAAAAAATTATTTGTGGATAATTTTGATATATATTTATTAAATAATATTTTTCTTTGTGAAAGTAAAAATAATGGAAATATTGTTTCGTTAATTAAAGAAAATCCTTTAAATAATAATATTCATTTTTCAATAAAAGGAATAATGTTTTCTAAATGGCATGAAAGTCACTATTATAATTTAGATTTAACAAAAAAATTTTATATAGCAAGAGGTGGAGGTCAAGAGTCAGCATTAAGTTTTGATAAAATAATTAATAATAGTAAAAAATATAATTTAGATTATTTTAAAAATAACCCATTTTTTACAAATGGTTGTGGAATTTATTTTGAAAATGAAGAAAGTATTGATGAATATTCTCTGAGATATGTTAATTCTTATAAAAAAGTTCATTTGTATGGTAGTATTCCAATTGAAAATAATCCAATGCAAGAACAAATTACTGAATATTTATACAAAAATGGATGTGGTATAATGTCACATGAATCATCAATAATTGAACCTTTTTATTATAGATATGATAATTTAGATTATTTAAAAAAAATTTTTAATAACAAAAAAATATTAATTATTTCATCTCATAAAAAAAGTTTTGAACATCAAATAAAAAATTTGAAATATATTAATCCAATTATTTCAAATTGTAATATAACAATATTAAAACCACCATTAACAAATGCTGGAAATCATAATAATATTGATTGGAAAATTCATTTAAATAATTTTTTAGATGAATTAAAAAATTATAACAATTTTGATATTGCTTTAGTTTCAGCTGGAGGATATGATATATTAATTTCAGATTTTATTTATGAAAAAATGAATAAAAGTGTTATAGTAATTGGTGGTTCTTTACAATTATGGTTTGGTGTTATGGGTAATAGATGGAAATCATGGTGGAATTACCATTTTGATAATTCACAACAATATTGGATCAATACATTAGATGAAGATAAACCAAAAAATTATATGACTGTGGATAATAATGGAGCATATTATTAAATAATAAATGATTTTAACAATTTTTCTATATCAAAATTTTTAACAATATATTTATAACATTTTTCACAAATAATATTTCTTTCATCTTCATTTTCTAAATAAAATTTAATTTTATTTTTTAAATCATCATAATTTTTATAAGATATTATAATATTATTTAAATTTTTTATATGTAATTCTTCATTTTCTTCAATTATAAAAAATACTTTTTTAGCCATTAATTCATTTATTTTAGCCCAAGGCATACTATGTAATTTTTCATGACTTGGAATATGTATTACAATTTTTGTTTCATCTAAAATTAAATTTTTTTCTTCTCCAAATAAATTATCACGAATAACACAATTTATATTGTTTTTTTTACTAAAAATATTTATTTTTTCCAAATAAATATTTCTATGAGTAAATGTATCCAAAATATTACCATATATTAATAAATCAATTTTTTTTAATTTATTATTTATTTTGAATATTTCACTATATCCATATGGTGGAAAATAAATAATATTATTTTTTATATCATTTTCTATTAAATAATTTATATTTCGTGTATTACATAACATTATTTTATTAGCATTTTTTATAAATTTTATTGAAATTTCAGTATTATATAGTTTAGAACCTATTGTTTTTAATTTATTACTTTCAAATAATTCACTTAAAAAAATAACATAATTTGTATTTTTTATAAATTTAATAATATTATTTTTTATTTTTTCATCACTAATTATATATTTATTAATTATCATAAAATAGGCTAATTCATCTATTAAATATATTTTACTTATTACATTATTTAATTCAAAATAATCAAAATAATCAAACTTGTAATTCATATATTTTCCAATTTTAATTTCATTTATATTAATATTAAATTTATTTTTATATATATTTAAGTAATAATCCATTTTATTTTTGTAAAAATAAGCCCATTTATCTACTGTGATATTAAAATATTCTATTGATGTTTTTTTTGTTAAAAATTTATGTTTTTCTTTGAAAATTATTCCATTAAATTTATCAGGAATATTAGTTTTTATTTCTTTTAAATATTTTTTAGTTATATCAGAACCATTAAACCAATGAAAACCAATTGAATTACAAATATTTTTAATATTATTCTCATAATTTATAAATAAATTATTTATTTCAGTCCAAATATAATTCATATATATTTCTTCATTTAAAAATGTTACATCGTCGTATTTTTTTTTATTAAATAATTTGTTAAACATTTCTGAACCAATACATTGATATCTATTCAAATCAAAAAATTTTATCATTATAATATTTAATAAATTTGAATAAAAATTATTTTTTCGTTTTGATAACAAAAGACCAATTGGATAATAATAAATATTGTGTTTTTCAGCATAACATTTAAATAAAATATTTGTAAAATCAAAATTTATCATATCAGTTATTTTTTTTATATACACAATATCTAAATCACTCCATATTCCACCAAATGTATTTAATATTTTATATCTAAATAAATCTGATTTATGAATTTCACTTATTTCATTATCTATATTTAAAAATAAAGAAATATCTATTTTAATTATTTTAACATTTAATTCTTTTATTTCATTCATAAAATTATTGTCATATTCAACATCTTCTTTATGACAAAATTCATTCCATGTTATTTTATCGTAAATATTTATAGGACACCAAATAATATGAATATAATCTGGATGATAATGTTTTGAAGTTTTTAAAGAATATAAATTCATAAAAGTAAATTTTCTAAAATCATCCCAATAATAATGAAATATTTTTGGACATGATATTTCATTATTATTTCTTTTTTTATAATTAAAAATATTTTCATTTAATAAATATTTTTCTTTTGTAGCTAATAAATCGTAATCTTCACCATTATATGATGGAATATTTACAAATTTATTTCTACCATGAAACATATGAACTACACCTATATTTTTATTAGTATCTAATGAAATCACATTTAGTTTTAAAATATTTCTTATTTTGAAAATTAAATCATCATCTTCAAAACAAAAACCATTATTATATTCTTCACTAAATCCATCTATCATTTCAAAATAATTTCTTGATATTACAGTACAAAAATGTAAACAACGATTTGATATATCTTTATGTTGATACCATCTTGGAAAATTAAAACCATATTTTTCATCTATATTTTGTTCATCTAATTTTTTATCAATATCAATTATATTTATTTCATTATTTATTATATAATTATTTATATCTTTAGTATTTGATGAATAACAAGGAAAACATAAATAATCATCATAATTAAAATTATTACTAACATAATCCGGAATATCACCAAAATGTAAGCATTCCGGATTTTGAATTATTATAATATCCCCAATTGAATTTTTAAAAGCTAAATTATAAACATATGAAGAACATACAATATCTTCTATGTCTTCATTTTCAATAGTTATTAATTTAATTGGATAATTAAAATATAATTCATCAATAAAATTTGGCTTTAAATGTTTTTCACTTCTATCATCAACAATAACAACTTCAAAGTTATTAAAAATTGAACTATTTAATTTTAATAAAGTTAATAATAATAAATCCGGTCTATTTCTATGAGACATAATTATACTTATACTAATTTTATTTTCATTTATAACATAATTATCTTCTTTTACTTTTGAAATATTATTATTATATAATTCTATTAACTTATCTTTCATATTAAAAAATTGAATTGAATTCATAAAATATTCTAAATTTGAATTATTATAATTCTTTTTTATTTCATAACCTTTTTTAAAAAAATTATATTTCATAATTCTTTCATTATCAATAATTTTTAAATATTCATTTTTAATTATTGATTCAATATCTTCTACATTTTTCCACTTTAATCCATTCACACTATTATTATTAATTGTTTTAATTCCCATACTATACATTTCATTTTCCATTAAATATAAACCTTCTCCATTACTCACTCTTAATCCTATAAAACACTTTTTATAAATTTCAATCATTTTATCATAACTTATATCCAATTCATTACTATAAATATAATTATAATTGGGATTTCTTTCAACTAATTCATCTATTATTTTTTTTCCATAATAATACGGTTTATTATTATTAATTCCATTATTTATAAAAATACTATTACCCTTATTTTCAACACTTTTAAATATTTCATTATCCACTAAATTTATTTTAATATTTATATAATCACAATAACCATAATATTTTAATCTACAACAAATATTTTCAGAACTACATAAAATATATTTATTATCTATTTTATCAAACTCTTCTTTAAGTTCTTTATCACTAAATAAAATATCAACATCCGCATTTTTAAATAAAATATATTTATTTCCTCCTAATGAATTTAAAATATCAATATCTTCTTTAGAATAAACACCAAAATAAATAATATTACTTAAATCATTATTAAATTTAAATTTTTTATTAACTATATTTTCTAAATTCGATAAATTTTTAGAAAATATAATTCTATTAATTTTTTTTTCTTCTATAAAATCTTGTAAGTCCATTTTATATATTTAATTTATAAATATATTTTAATTAAAAAAAACTATGAATAATAATTTTTTAATAAATAAAAATAAATATTTATTAAGAATAAATGAAAAAAATATTATATTTCATAATAATGATAAAGATAATCAAAGAATGATAATATTTGAAAATGAAGATACAATAATAATTTTTGACAATGATAATATTTATAATTTTTTTTATAAAATTAATGATGATTTATGGGATGAATATTATTTTAAATATTTTGATTTTATATTTTATTCTACATTATACCCAAATGAAAAATTTAATGATTGGAATGAAGCATTTATACATTGGTTTAAAATTGGAAGATTACAAAATAAAAAATATAATATTCAATCCAAATTATATATAAACAATATTCCTATTAATATTGTAGTTAATCATACCCACAAACATATTATAAATTTAAATGAAAATATATTTTATAAATTTGAAGTTAAAAATGGAATATTTTATATTAATTTTAATTATTTTACTAAAAATGGAACAACCTTAACTTATAAAAATATATTTGATTTCATAAGATTTTTTAAAAAAAATAATAACAATGAATTTTATGAATTATTAATTTTTAAAAATAATTTAATCTTATGTGATGAAAAT
>Ga0233431_1003680_pt1 | contig 17823 bp, 16 predicted proteins | sample SI_118_April2016_FD_179867 | JGI IMG/M metagenome (GOLD analysis project Ga0233431, IMG submission 179867) | Seawater microbial communities from Saanich Inlet, British Columbia, Canada - SI_118_April2016_200_MG | ecosystem: Environmental > Aquatic > Marine > Inlet | place: Canada: British... | reverse complement strand
CTGCTGGGGCTGCGGCTACTGCTGCTGCGGCACTAACACCAAATTTTTCTTCAAATTCTTTTACTAATTCAGATAATTCCAATACAGACATATTTGAAATAAATTCAACTACTTGATCTTTAGTAACATCAGCCATTTTTAATCTCCTAAGATTTTAATAATTAATTTTTTGATTCAGCAACTGCACTTAATGTACGTACAAAACTAGCCGGTACTTCATTTAACACTTTAACAAGTCCAGTAGCCGGTCCGTTCATAACATATAGTAGTTTAACCAGTAATTCTTCACGTGTTGGCATTTTGCTCAGTGCTTCAATACCATTGATATCCAGCACTTCACTTTTTTCACCAGACACCAAAACACCAGCTACCATACTTAATTTCTTATTCGTTTTAACTTCATTAGAAATTATTTTAGCGGGAGCTGTAATATCTTCATCACTATAAACAAAAGCTCTGGTCTCGACGAAATGCTCACTCAATTCTTCACAAGGTGTGTCTTTGGCACCAATCTTTGCCAATGAATTTTTAATGACACGAAACTTGCTGTTTTTCTCGTAGAGCGATTTTCTCAGGGTTGTCAGTTCTTCAACTGTAGCACCTTTATAATCAACCAAAACACCTGATACGGCGTTTTTAAAAATATTACCATACTCCTCAACCAATTCTTCTTTGGTAGATCTGTCCATTCAGGTCTCCTAAATGTGATTTTAATGTAGTGTAACCGCATTAAAATACATAAACATAATCTCAGCTTATAAAAGCTTGAGGTTTAGTAAAATTAAAAACGAAATGTTGAAGGAAATAAGAAGATATAAAAATCAGAAGCTTTATCTGAGGATTATCTAACTATCTCGGCGGGAATTTTAAGCCGACACTTCGGCACCTGCTTTCTTCGATAAATTCGATTTTAATGGGGTATAGATGGACAAAGTTGTTGCCTATCCATCTTCTATCAACTGAAATGTTCTCAGTTGCGTTCGTTTGCTATTGTTTGAACTGAAAAGGATCTACTTTCAAACCAGGTCCCATTGTACTTGAGATAGCAATATGTTTGATAAATGTCCCTTTAGCGTTCGCCGGTTTTAACTTTACGATACTGTCATGAAAAGTCTGTAAATTATCTCGCATTTGCTCAGCCGTAAAAGACATCATTCCGATAGTGGCATGAATGTTAGCACCCTTATCTGTTTTGAACTGCACCTGACCTTGTTTGACTAATTTCACAGTTTCTGCAATTGCCGCAGTCACAGTTCCAACCTTTGGGTTAGGCATCAAGCCTCTGGGTCCTAAGACCCGACCGATTTTTCCAACCACGCCCATCATATCGGGAGAAGCTATCACACGATCAAATTCAAACCAACCACCTTTAATTTTTTCGGCTAAATCATCACCACCAACAAAATCTGCCCCGGCATCCAATGCTTCTTTTTCTTTTTCACCTTTAGCAAATACGAGTACCCGAACTTCTTTTCCGGTTCCGTGTGGTAGTGAACAGCTTCCTCTTACCATTTGATCTGATTTCCGGGGGTCAATTCCCAGTCGGATAACCACATCAAATCTTTCTTTAAATTTAGCTTTTGTAAATTTTTTCAGAATTTCAGCGGCCTCTCCGAATTCATATTTCTTCTCTCTGTCGAGTTCGCCTTTCCACTCTTTCATTCTTTTAGACAATTTTGCCATTTTAATCCTTTTAAATAACTATTTATGTATCAGATGAAAACAAATTTATTTTTTTACCGGAGGCTGAACACCCATGCTATTAGCAGTCCCAAGCACTAATCTTTTAGCTGCTTCAAGATCATAGCAATTTAAATCAGGCATTTTAATCTTGGCAATCTCTTCCAATTGCGCTTCAGTGATCCGCCCAACTTTAATCTTATTCGGTTCAGCAGAACCTTTGGCCAACCCCATTGCCTTTTTAATCAGGATAGGTGTCGGCGGCGTCTTGGTAATGAATGAAAATGTACGATCTGCATATACAGTTATCACAACAGGGATAATCATTCCTTCCTGCTTTTGAGTTTTTGAATTAAAACTCTTGCAAAATTCCATGATATTAAGACCATGCTGTCCTAATGCCGGGCCAATTGGAGGTGAAGGATTCGCTTTGCCTGCCTCGACCTGCAATTTGATGTACCCTACTACTTTTTTTGCCATTTTAAAACCTTTGCTTATTCAATATTTAACGATAGCCGTAGTGATATATCGCTTTGGAAATAGTGTATCTAAATTATTCAGCCAGTTTTACCTTATCAAACTCAAGTTCTAAAGGTGTCGATCGACCAAATATGCTAACTAATACAGTCAATTTACTGTGCTCCTGATCAACTGCATCAATGATTCCATTAAATTCAGCAAATGGTCCTTCGATCACCATAACTTTCTGACCGGCTGAGAATGTAGAATCTATTTCTGCCTGTTTTAAACCACTTTGTATTTGACCTCGGATTTCTTCGAGCTCTTTTTCTGACACAGGCATAGGGCTTTTTTGTTCACCCCCGACAAAACCGGAAACTTTTGGAACACTTCTAAGTACGTGCCACAAGTCATCGGTTAACTTCATTTTTATGAGAATATAACCGGGAAAGTAAGTAACTTGATTCGTTCTGGTTTTTCCGTGTTTTTTAGTAGTAACTTCTTCGGATGGGATAAAGATTTCTTCAACCAACTCAGCCATTTTCTTAACTTTCAACTGGCTTTCAATCAGATGTTTAACCTTATTTTCATGTCCAGCGTAGGCTTGGAGAATATACCATTTGAATTCTTCGCTGTTGGTCATTATGTGTTATCCCATGATGAGTTTATACAATTCAGACAATCCCAAATCCACAACACCTAAAAAAACAGATGTTAATGCAACTAAGACTAGAACAACTCCAGTTTGTTTAATCGTCTGATCTCGAGTTGGCCATGTCACTTTTCTGAATTCAGCGCGGACATCTGCTATAAATTTTCTTATTTTTTGAATCATTTCTGATTTTCTAGGTGATCTGTGTTAATATCATCAAGTGTGGCAGGCCAGGGGGGATTCGAACCCACAACACCCGGTTTTGGAGACCGGTGCTCTGCCAATTGGAGCTACTGGCCTACAACTCTATTTTTTTACTTCTTTATGAAGCGTGTGCTTTCTGTCAAACCGGCAATATTTTTTTAATTCAATTTTTGCAGGATTGTTCTTCTTATTTTTAGTAGTACTGTAATTCTTTCGCTTACACTCAGTACACTGTAAATGGATAATATCTCTCATGTTTTTGTAATTTTGTCTGGAGCCTGGGAGCAGATTTGAACTGCCGACCTCTTCCTTACCAAGGAAGCGCTCTACCCCTGAGCTACCCGGGCTCAAATCTTTGTCTCAGCGTAAGGCATGGTGGGGAGGGGAGGATTCGAACCTCCGAAGGCGCTGCCGTCAGATTTACAGTCTGGTCCCTTTGGCCACTCGGGAACCTCCCCACTATTTATGTAAGTATGCTGGTGCTGGCTGGAGGACTCGAACTCCCGACCTGCTGATTACAAATCAGCTGCTCTACCATCTGAGCTAAGCCAGCAACTAACAACTTTACATTAAAACCGAATGCTAAAATATGGTAAGAATCTTGTCAATATCTTTTATATAATTTTATTTTTAATAATATAATTATATGACTACAGCTATATTCAGGTTAGAATGATAGCTATAAAAATAGAAATAAAAAAAATTATAATAAAAATAGCTAGACAATATGTCATCCGTTACAGAAAATCCCTTTCTTGATAAAAGTAGATAAGGATTTCTACTGGAATAAAATTGTTAGTTAGCCATATCATTTCAGAACTATTAAAGCGTTTCTTTTTATTAAAAACCAATCATTCAGTCAAAGTAAAATGAAAAAAACTCGTTTCCACTCTGGTTTTATTACACTTTTAGGCAGGCCTAATGTCGGTAAATCTACCCTGTTGAACCATTTAATCGGACAACAGATCTCTATTACAGCCAATAAACCACAGACAACCCGTAATAATATCCGGGGAATCCTGACCCAGGATCAATACCAGGCGATATTTATAGATACACCAGGTGTCCATTTACCGCAAAACGAACTGCATCGCCGGATTGTCAATTATGCAACACAATCTATTCGGGACAGTGATTTAGTTTTTTTTCTTACCGAACCCTTCCGTTCATTAAAAGATACCATTCCAAAAGCTGATGAATTGGTGCTTGAATATTTAGATCAAAAACAAAATCAGGTTGTTTTAATCATCAACAAAATAGATCTCAGTGAAAGCAAACTGCTATTAAAGACCATTGAGGTATTTAACCAAAAATATCCCTTTCTGGAAACATTACCTGTCAGTGCCCTAAAAGAAAAAGGAATTGATCATATCAAAGCTATTTTACCTAAATATCTGCCCGAAGATATTCCTTATTTCCCTGAAGATCAAATGACGGACACTCCAGAACGTGTCATTGTTGCCGAATTTGTCAGAGAGCAATTAATGCGGCTTTGCTTCCAGGAAATTCCTTATGGTACTGCTGTTACCATTGAGGCCTTCAAAGAAACTGAAAAAATCATTAATATTTTTGCAACGATCTACATTGAAAGAGAGGCCCATAAAAAAATTATCATTGGGAAAAAAGGGGCAATGCTGAAAAAAGTAGGGCAAAATGCCAGGTTCAAGATGGAGCGAATGCTGGGGAAAAAAGTTTTTTTATCATTGCATGTAAAAATCAGTAAAAACTGGATTAACAACCCCAGAAAACTGAGTGAATTTGGTTATACTGAATCCTAAGCTAAAAAAAAGGTACTGGCCTAGTGTATCTCGGTGTATTCGGTTTGAAGCGATACACTAGGGAATTTTGCGGAATAGAGTCTGGGATAAAATAAGTTCTAATACTAATAACCCCAACCCAAGATATACAAATAGCCTGAATTGTTCTTTATAAGTGGTGAACTTCTCCTCAAATTTTGATTTTTCCAACAGGTTAATCTTCTCATAGATTTTAATCAAACCTTCACCACTTTTAGCTTTGGAAAACAAGCCTCCGGTTATTCCAGCTACCTCTTCGATCAGGCGCGTATCAACCTGCGACGGATTTAGGGAAAAAAACTGACCTAAGAGTGTGTTATTTTTCTGATATAATTCCGAATCGGCAATCGCAATGGTATATATTTTAATATTATTTTCTTTGGCAAAATTGGCAGCCTCGATGGGGTTCATCCCACCTCTGGTTTGCTGCCCATCGGTTAGCAGGATGATAATTTTGGATTTGACATGATAATCCGGTTCACTTTTTCCCGCTTTTTTCAATAACTCATCAACCGCAACCAACCTTAGAACCGCATAATAAAGTGCATCTCCAATCATAGTTCCATCTTCAATTTTTATAGCGGGTGTAATGGTTCTGGCAAAATTAACAATATTTTGGTGGTCCAGTGTCAGCGGCGTATTTTCTTCCACAAAGCCGGCAAAACTGGTTAAACCAATCATATCATTCGGGCGCCCCGGCAATGTATCCCGATTACCCAATACAAAAGCTTCAAAGACTTGTTTAACACCTTCCAAACGATCCATTTCCTGCCCCTGATAAGTAAATGGTTCTTTCATACTGGAAGAACGATCAATAATCATTTGTATGGCAATCCCTTCTTTGGCTGTTTGAACGGTTTCCAAACCCATTCGGGGACGAGCAAAGGCGATTAAAAGAATTATCAGAGTGAAGATGCGTAGGAAAATCAACAAACTTCGAAATTGAATCCGCCAAGTGCTACCTGATTCTTTTAGTTGATCAATTCCTGAAAACACTAATGCTGCCGTTTTTTTCCTTTTTTGACTCTGCCACAACCATATCGAGCTAAAAAGCAATAAACAGATTAAGGCGATTAGCAATGAACTAATATCAAATTCCATTTTTCTTCCCTGTAGTGAGCACGAAATTTTTAACACTTTTAAAAGCGTTCTGACTGGCTTCTGAACCGGGTTCAAAAGTAGCAAATTTTACCAGATCGGCTAATCTCAGAAATTGTAGCAATAAATTCCGCTGATCTCCCGTAAATTGGCTGGAATGGGAAATATCTCTAATAAATTCTTCAGTTGTTTGCTCTCTGGCTTTCAACCTAAAATAATTTTCAAGATATGACCTTAATATATCTGATAATCTTGTGTGCAATGTATCGATTTTCTGCTTCTCTATTAAACGATCTGCATCTAACTGATCCAAAGATTGTAAGGCAATTTTAACATAATCCGGAATTTCAATTTCTGATACTCCCGGTTTATCTCTCAATAAGTACCATTTTACGCCAAAGTAAGTTGAAAATAAAAAAAGTGAAATCAAAAGTGCAATTAACAAGGGATACCAGTCAAAAGGAGGTAAAATAAATCCTCTAATTTCGGCCAGTTTAGCGTTAGGGTCAATATCAACAGCTTCTATTTCAAATGCAATAGGTTCCGTCACTATCTTGTATACCGGCCATTTAGAGAGGTCATTCGGCCGGTCCTTTTCCAGTCGAAAATAAACTTCAAACGGTTTAATACTGAATTTCCCTGAATCAAATGCTTCAAACTTAAACTGCCATTTTTGCTGAATATAACTATTATTTTGCAACCACTGTTCTTCATAAGCCGGTTTTTCAATTAAAACGAGGGGCTGATAAACCTCTGCGTTAATCAACAAAGGAACAGGTTTTACACCCTCCTGATATTCCAATAATACTGTCATCGTCAGAAAATCAGTAATGGGAAGACTGATGTCAGATAATCGTACTTTTACCTCAATGGGAGCGCCACCCAGGGTAAATGTTTTTTCCAGGATCTGATCCGGAATCGTATCCGTAGTTGGATCAGAAGTTTTGTCACAACCCACTGTTAAACTTAAAAAAAAGAGTAATAATAAAACTAAAATTTTTTGTTTATTTTGCATTTCAACGATTTCTACGGGCTCTGTTTTTAAAAAACTCAGTTAACTGACGGCCATACGGCTGGTCACATTTAATTATCAAATGATCAATACTATTTTTTTTGAAATAATTCATTTTCGTTTCATTAAACCGCAGCCGGGATAAATAATAACGTCTTTGCCATATTTGACTGTTGGTATCCACCATCTGTGTCTCACCGGTTTCAGGATCCATCAATGACACGATGCCAATATTCGGTAATTTTTCTTCATGGGGATCTTGCACCTCAATAGCTACCAAATCATGACGTTGATTGGTAGCACTCATATTTCTAAAGTATCCGTCGTCCAGATAATCAGAAACCAGAAAAACAACTGTTTTTCGTTTATTCAGTTTGTTAAAGTACTCCAGTGCTTGATTAATATCTGTTTTTTTATGCCGAGCTTTAAAAAATAGTAACTCCCGAATAATTCTACTGACATGGGTTTTCCCCTTTTTAGGGGGCACATACAGTTCAATCTGATCTGAAAACAGAATTAACCCAATACGATCATTTTTCTTCATAGCATTGAGTGCCAGCACACCGCATAATTCAGCAATAACTTCCCGTTTTTGCTGAATTTGAGTTCCAAAAACACCGGAAGCTGAAATATCAACCAGGAAAATAACCGTCAGTTCACGTTCTTCAATAAACGTTTTGACATAAGGGTGGCCATACCTGGCAGTGACATTCCAATCTATCATTCTCAATTCATCACCATCCTGATATTCGCGGACAGTATCGAATTCCATCCCCCTGCCTTTAAAAGCACTCTGATACTCTCCTGCCATTACGTCATTAACCATTTTTCGGGAATGAATCTGAATCTCCCGAACCTTCCTGTACAATTCTTTTTCAGGATTACTGCTTTTGGGCGGAGTAAAAACGCGATTAAAGAACCACATGGTATTTTTTTATTAAAGGAAATTAAAAACCACAAATGAAGAAACTTCAATACCTTTCAAGCGCATTGTAAATTATGTCGTACAAATCCTAATCGTTTTTCTGCTAAAGAAAAATTAAAAAGATTAAAACGTGTTTCGTCAAGAGGCATTTACAAAGGTTAGGTGTAACACTATAAAGTATGGTGGATGAGCATAGTTTTCATTTAGGGGAAGGGAGTATCAAAATCCCCGCTGAATAACTAGCGTAAAGCGAGGAATAAGACCTTAGAGGAATATTAATGGCTGAATACGGTGTATTTTGAAGTATTCCATTTTTGGCAATATGTTTTGCCCTGGTTTACTCTCCGGGGAACACATTTTGTCTGATCAGTAACTCTGTTCCAAACCAAGCAATGATTAATTTTAATGCATGCTAATCTTTTTCGTTGAATATCCGCAGGGGGATTTGCTTGCACAGCAATTGATGTAACAAATAATAACATTAGCGAAAATAGTACCGTTTTCATGAAAACCTCAATTCTTAATTAATTAAATTGTTGAACAAAGCAAAAAAAAATTCCGACTGTTTTATCTATCATAATTCACAAAAAAAGCCTTTTCAATCATTTCTTTATTATTTTTTTTTGTCTCCATGATTGAGTTATGTTTTTTGTAAATTTATAGATATAAATAATTGAGTTCATAGTTGAACTTCTTTCAATTTTTTTTTATTCACCATTACTTGCTATTCGAGACGATTTGACAGATCTTAATTTAAGCATTAAATGAATAATTTTCGTTATAACCAAAACACTTATCAAATTATTAATTTTCAGATGACAAAAGAACTGATATTTAAAATTTTCTTTATTAATAATGGAAAGCTATACGAAATGTATGCCAAAAAAGTATGTCAAAGTAGTTTGTTTGGTTTTATTGAAGTGGAAGAATACATATTTGGTGAAAATAGCAGTCTAGTCATTGACCCTTCTGAGGACAGGCTGAAGAAAGAATTCAATGGGGTAAAACGTTCATACATCCCGATCAATTCTGTTATCCGTATTGATGAAGTTGAGAAGAAAGGGTTGAGTAAAATTTCCAAGCTTACAGAAAACAGTTCTAATAATGTGATCACCCCCTTTCCAAACAGTACAATCATCCCACCTGAATCAGGGGGTAAATCCTGAAACCGGCAGGTGATGGCCGTATAAAAATAATTTCTTAATCAATTCGAAGTGACCAGTTATTTTCATCCTCAATTTGTCCGTATTGAATCCCCATCATGGTATCAAATAATCTTTGAGATAATTGACCCGTCTGACCACCGTTGACGATATAATTATTGGATTGATAATAAAATTCGCCCACCGGTGAAATAACAGCTGCAGTCCCGGAAGCAAACGCTTCAGTTAAGCGATTGCTTTTACAAGCCTCAGTAACTTCATCAATTGAGATTTTTCTTTCACTGACTTTATACCCCCATTTTTTCGCCAACTGTTTTACTGAATCACGGGTAATACCATTTAAAATGGTTCCTCCAAGGGGAGGGGTAATCAATTCGTTATCAATCAGCAAAAAAATATTACTGGTACCAACTTCTTCAATATACTTTTTCTCTTTAGCATCCAACCACAATACTTGTGAATATCCTTTTTTAATTACCTCCTGAGATACAAAGATGGTTGGTCCGTAATTCCCTGATGTTTTTGCCTGCCCTGAACCCCCTTCAGCCGCTCTGGCATATTGATCGGAAACAAAAATCCGGGTGGGAGCAAATCCTTCGGGATAATAGGGGCCCACCGGGCCTACAATAATATAAAACAAATATTCTTTTGAGGCCCGTACTCCTAAAGCTGCTTCAGTCGCAATCATGGTTGGCCTGATATACATGGAGGTTCCCGGTAGATTCGGGATCCAATCCTGATCAATCATTATCAATTGCCTCAACCCTTCCATAAATACATTCGGATCAACAGGTGGCATGGCCATTCTCTCTGCTGATCTGTTAAAACGTTCAATATTTTTTCCAGGGCGAAACAAACCGACCCCCCCTTTTTCTAATTTATAAGCTTTAAGCCCCTCAAACACTTCCTGATTATAATGTAGCACCAGAGCTGCCGGATCCAGATATAATGATTGATAGGGAACTATTCGAGGATCATACCAGCCTTTATCAACAGAATAATCCATCATAAACATATGATCGGAAAGATATTTTCCAAATCCCAGTTCATTGGGGTTCGGTTTAGTTTTTAATTTATCGGCCTTTTTAATAGTAATATTCATATGCGTCACTTCTATACAAATTTTAACCAATCTCCCTAATGATCAAAACCTTAGACCTAACTTAGTGTCTGATATCCAGGGAACTATAATAAATATTTATATTTAAGTTGTTGTGGAAATAATACTATTATGAAGAGTAGAATGATTCCAATTAATTATTATCATATTTAACATGAATATTGCGCATAATAGATTCTTAACAAACTAATAACATTGACTAATTGTAATGGCTACAATTTTAATATCAATAAAATTAAACCCTCACTTCGGTTTTTTAAAATTCTTATAAGAAATGAAACATCTATCATGAACAAACAATTCTTAATTTAATTAACGTGGAAATACAAAAAAAAGATTACTGATCTTATATTTGAAACGATAGCACTTTTCAATCGCATTGAGCCTTTTGTCATCTCGAACACTGAATATGCTATTCCCTGAGCACTGAATTTGCGATACTTTAAGCAAAGAACGAAGGGTGAGTAAGAATGAGAGATCTATTCAATCAACCAAGATTTCTCCTCGTTCCTCGTCGAAATGACATGGGCAAAGAAATTCTTTGTTTCTTCAGGTAATATGTTCAGCCCAATTGCAAACTGCTAAGGTTAACGATAGAGTTTAATGCTTCGGTTGTTCAAAAGGTAATATAAAATTAAAGGTTGAGCCCCCGTTGGAATTATTTTCCACCCATATTTTTCCCTGGTGAGCGATAATAATCTGCTGACTTATAGCCAGCCCCAAACCGGTACCCCCTGCATTTGATTTTGTTTTGCTACTTTGAACAAATTTGTCAAAGATAGTATCTAATTCATTTTCAGGTATTCCCGGCCCCCGATCTTTAACCTTAACCATAAGTACTGAATTATGGTTTGATTCAGATTGCGTTTGTCCATTAGGATTTTTGCCCAATTCAAAAGAAATATTAATTTTTTTGCCTTTTTCTGTAAATTTAGTTGCATTAGACAGCAAATTGCGAATCACCTGACTAATTTTTTGTTCATCGCAAACAACTTGTGTTGGCAAATCATTATCAACAGTCTCCAGAGTTAAATCTTTTTCATTCATCAAAGAAACAAACTCAGTAGATACATTCTGAATAATATGTTTTAAATCCCGCTTTTGCATATTATATTCCAGTTTACCCGATTCAATTTTGGAGAGGTCTAAGAGATCATTTAAAAGTGAAAGTACATTATTCCCTATAGAGCCAATTTTTGAAAAATAGTGTAGCAACTTTTCTTTATCAACTTTATCTATTTTTTTGACACCAAATTGCGAATAGCTAAGAATTTGATGCATCGGTGTGCGTATCTCATGGGAAATATTGGATAGAAATTCAGATTTGGTTTTATTGGCAAATTCGGCAACTTCTTTTGCTTTTTTTATCTTTTGCAAGGCTGTCGTTCGTTCAGTAATATCTATATAACTGCCGGCGTGTCTCAAAGGTAGCCCCTTTTGATCCTTTTCCACAACTCTTCCTCTTGCCAGAACCCATTTCCAGCTACCCGATTTCGTAAGTAATCGATGTTCCGATTCGTAAAATGGTATTTTATCTTCCAGATTCGCTTTCATCACCTTTAATACCCTTTCTTTATCTTTAGGATGTATTAACCTCTCCCAGGTATTTACATGGCATTCTATTTCTTCTAACTGATAACCAAGATTTTCTGCCCAACGCCTACTAAAGTCAACTTCCCCTGTTTGGATATTCCAATCCCATAATCCTATGTCAGCGACATCCAGGGCTAGCTCTAATTGAATCCGGTTGTTCTCTAACTCCCTTGTCCTTTCATACACCTGAGTTTCTAAATTATCTTTCACTTTTTTGAGATCTCTTTCCGCTTTTTTTCTTTCAGCATCCACTTTTTTAGCATACAACGCCATGTCAATAGTCACTTTGAGATCACGATCCTGAATAGGTTTTAGCAGGTATCCAAATGGTAAAATTAATTTAGCTCTTTCCAGTTTATCATCTTCTGCATGGGCAGTTAAAAATATAATGGGGATATCGGATTCTGATCGGATCTGACTTGCCGCATTAATTCCATCAATATCACCTTTTAAGCGGATATCCATTAGAATGATATCTGGTTTGAGTATTTTTGCCCTTGCTATAGCAACCTCACCAGTATCAACAATAGCAACCACTTGATAACCTAACTTTATTAAACTAAGTTCGATCTCCATCGCGATAATCGCTTCATCTTCTACGATAAGTATTCTTGCTTTACCCATATTATATTGGATCAATATTGAATTTAATTGTGAACTTCGTATCGTTTTGTTTATTAAAATCGAACGATCCGTCTAATTGATTTTCAACAATAGCCTTAACTAATTTAAGACCAAGACTATTACTATTTTGAATATCAGAATCTTTGGGGATCCCAATACCGTTATCTGAAACACATAATTCAACAATATTTTCTTCATCCGATTTCAGACCAAGATTGATTTCACCACTACTCTGATCTGGAAAAGCATATTTTAATGAATTGGTGATCAATTCATTGACAATCAAACCAATTGATGAAGCTTGTTTAATGCCAATCATAATATCCTCAGCTTTAACATTAATATTGATATTGTTACCGATCGAATAGCTTTGCAGAATTACTCTTCCAAGTTCTGATAGATATTTTTCCATACTAATTGCTGATATATCATCAGTTCGATAGAGCGTTTCGTGGATCATACACATGCTATTTACCCTATTTTGACTGTCCTGTAGAGCTTCCTTAGCCTTTTTACTGGTTACATTCACCATTTGCAATTTCAAGAGGCTGGAAATTAATGTCATGTTGTTCTTAACCCTGTGATGTATTTCATGGAGCAGGGTATCTTTTTCCTGCAATGAGGTTTTAATCTTCTGTTCAGTTGCCTTTTGTATTAAAATATTATCTTGGAGTAGTTTGTTTGCTTTCAGGAGGTCTATTGTTCGTTCTTCAACTTGTTCCTCAAGATGAATTTTCTGCTTTCGGAGTTCTTCTTCAGCCCTCTCCCGTGTGGATATATTATTAGACAGCCGATCAGCCATTTCATTGTATGATTCAGCCAACGCTTTTAGTTTTCCCACTTTATCCACATCAATTCTTTCATTCAATTGACCATCTGCAAGTCGATTAATAGCGTAAACCAGCCTTTCAGCGGGTTTCTCTATCAGGTTTTTAAAGAAACTGATGATCATTAGAAAAAAGACAACAAATAAAACCAATACCGGCCAATATCTGGCTAGGGCATCTCTCCAAACATCCTGATATGATATTTTTAAAGGTACTCCAACAGAATACATCGTCACATCACCGATTTTTAAGCCAAACGCATTATTTGGTCCATATTTATCCAGAAGTGATTCGGGAGCGTCCTGGGGGTTACCGTGGCAACGTAAGCAACTTTTTTTAATGGGAAATGATTTGGCAACGGTGAAGTAATCTTCACCCTTTCTGGAAACAATCCCTTGCCAGCGGATTTTTTTACTATCAGACTGAAATTCTTTAATAATCCTGATGTCTATAGGGTCAGCTTGATTTAAGAGATTCCGTGGATTTAAACTGGCAAACTTAATATGATAATCTGGATATTTTTTTAAAAACTGTTCAAAGACATTCCTGGCCACAAAACTAGCAGACATCATTTCGGGAACAAATTTACCGGGACCAACAATACTTGCCATTTTAGGTCTTAAAATATGACGAACATAGGCACGACTTGCTTCAACCTCATCCACTAGTATTTCACTTATTTGAAAAGCCTCCTTTTTAGCCCGTTCTCTTTCTGCTAAATATGATAAAATTCCAAAAATAATCAGCAAAAAAATAAGTGACAAAAGGGAGTATAATATAAATTTTTGGTTTAGAGCCATCGCGTATTTCAATGATTTGTTTCTTTTTCACAATGATACAATTAGCGGCTAATCTAGTATCCCATGGTCGTATTCACTTCATCCCTGAAGTCAAACCATTAATGAATATTTAGGTTAGCCGCTGTCAGCTCCACTATTTCCACATCTGCTTTTACTATTATGTACAAATCTATCGAAAACCATGCTTAGATCTGTACTATGACCATCAAGCAACGGCCTGTTGAACGAGCTCTAATTCAGAACTTGAAAAAATTTTATCAATATCCAAAATGATGACAAATTGCCCGTCGTGCTTTCCCATACCTTTAATAAATTCAGTATTTAATTGTGTTCCAATTTTTGGAGACGGTTCAATATGATCTGAATCCAAATCCATCACTTCTTTGACTGAATCCACCAGGGCACCGATCATAGTTTTTTCCTCTCCCAGCATTATTTCTATAATGATAATACAGGTATCAACAGTGTTTTCAATTTCTCCCATATCGAATTTCAAGCGCATGTCAATCACAGGAACAACGCTTCCTCTTAAATTAATGACGCCCTTCATCATTTCTGGCGTTTGTGGCACTTTCGTGATTTGAGTTAATTCCAGGACTTCTCTGATTTGAGAAATATCAATGGCAAAAACTTCTCCGCCTAAAATAAAGGTAAAAAACTGATTTACCTCAAGTGTAATTTGTGTTTCCATAATAACTCCTTCCCTTTGTTTTTCAATCAACTATTTAAAAGCTAGTATTACTGATACTAACCTGGTATCTGTTCATTTATTTTCTAACCCCAGACACCAGATAAATGGTGTAATACTATTTTTTATCGTTACTTTTTATTGTGATTATTAAAATCGATCAAATTCACTATCTGATATTTCTTTGTTATCATTCATCATCAGGTCAATTCCCTTAATTCCGTTATTAAAAGTTTCATTTGCTTTACTTTTAGGGATCATGGGTATTTTACCTACAATTGCTTCATGACTGATCTTAGATGGAACTGGTGCAATTTGGGGAGATCTGCTGAATTCAACTCTATTGTGTAATGATTGTTGATTAGCAGTACCATCACCATTAACATTGAAAAATGAAATAGAATCTTGTAATTGCTGAGCCTGAGATGATAGTTCTTCTGATGTGGCAGCCATTTCCTCTGTGGCACTGGCATTTTGCTGAATAACCTGATCCAACTGTTGAATAGCCTTTGAAATTTGTTCCGCTCCTGAACTCTGCTCAGTACTGGAAGCACTGATTTCCTGAACCAGTTCAGATGTTTTTTGGATATCCGGTACTAATTTAATTAGCATTTCACCTGCTTTTTCTGCCACTTCAACGCTGGTTGAAGATAGTTCAGAAATTTCACCGGCTGCACTTTGACTGCGTTCAGCTAACTTACGAACTTCTGCGGCGACCACCGCGAATCCTTTGCCATGTTCACCGGCCCGGGCTGCTTCAATAGCAGCATTTAGGGCTAATAAATTAGTTTGACGGGCGATCTCTTCAATAATCGAAATCTTAGTCGCAATTTCCTTCATGGCATGAACTGATTCAGATACAGCTTCACCACTTTCCTTAGCATCCTGAGCCGCTTTTAAGGATATTTTCTCTGTTTGCTGAGAATTATCAGCATTTTGTTGAATATTTGATCCCATTTCCTCCATTGAAGCACTGGTTTCCTCTACTGATGAAGCTTGTTCAGTTGCTCCCTGAGAAAGCTGTTGAGATGTTGAACTAAGCTCCTGACTGCCACCAGCCACATTATCAGAAGCCGTTCTTACTTCAGTCACCACCTGAGTCAGTTTTTCAACGGTTATTTTGAGTTCTCCATATACCCCTTTAATGTCACTTTCATCAAAGACGATATTTAAGTCCCCTTGTCCAATTTTTTGGGCGATTTGCGCAATCTCCTGAGGGTCTTTACCTAATTGTTTTAAAACCCCACGAATGATAAGCCAAGCAGCAAACACTCCAATAGCTATTGATATAATAGCAATGATTGTGATGACCCAAATGGCCTGATCATTAGCTGCCTGAACTTTAGGTCCTAAAATATCCTGTTCTGCTTTGACAGACAATTTAGTGTCTTCAACTGCTTTAGCAATCACAGGCCCTAATCGATCCAGAGTACCTGAAATCGTCTGATTGCGATCAAAGATAACGCGGACCAGCTCAGTAAAAATTTTTGTATATATTTTCTTTTCCTCTATGACTTCTCCAAGCCAAATGCGACGTTGGCTGTTTTGTAATTCCTGGCCTAATACTTCTAAATATTTTTGCATCTTTGAAAATTCTTCATTAACGCGATCAACATGGTTTTGGGCATTACTATCCAGGAATTTTGCCATATATAACCGGCCTAATAGGAGATGTTTCAGTGCCAGAGCGGTGTTGTAGGCTGCCGACATATCGGCATCTTTTTCTGCGGTCTCCAAAATATCACTTAGCGTGTTTTCCATTTTAGGTCCTTTGATATCCAGGATCTCTTTCACCAAGTGGTTTCGCGTATCTTTGGCTTGTTCAACTTTTTTAAATCCAGCCTCATATTCTTTCAATGATTTTGTTGCCAGGGCGACCAGACGCGCCCGTTCCGGATTTTGAATTTCAATTTGAGCTTGTTCAATAAACCCACCGGTTTTTTTAACATAATCATCATATTGTTTTTTATCTTTATCGCTGCCAGTGATGATAAAGTCTTTGACATTCATTCTTATCATCAACATATTTGCCTGCACTCTACCCATCAAGTTGGTATCTTTAGCCAGTCCCCGATAGCTAGTAAAATCTGTCGATGCGGTTTCAATGGTAAAATATGATAGTACACTGATTACCGTCAGTAAAAACAGTACGGTAAAAAATCCCAGGATTAATTTTTTTGCTAAGGTTAAACCTGTTTTCATCAGAATCTCCTAAAAATATGTTGAATTTTACAAATCTAAGTTGAAGCAGTTTTCTTCATTGACCAAGTATTTTTTAAAAAACCATGCCCAAAAACTTTTAATTTTCTAAGACATGGGCAGTAAAACTAATTAAATAATACCCTCTTATCGCAATAGAGATGCCAAAATAAAAATAGCATTTAATTCTTATTCTAAGTTATTGTTAATAATGAAATTTAATTTAATTAGTGAACAGACAGGAATATTAAAGTCTTTAAAAAAGAATTAAAACAGTGCTGGTATATCGGCACTTGTCTTTATTTCGGCAGTTATTCTGTTTATGTTGAGTATCGATTTCAATAAATACGTAGATAAGATTAATGAACCGACATTAAAATTTTATTAGCTGTTACTAGGATGGGTTATCAAATCTTTTTAAATTTCCTGGTTGGTATCAGATTTTATTAGGCTCAATGGATATCACTCATTAGTGTCTGAACGTAAAGTAGGTAATTTGGGGACAGGTACAATTTGTAGAAAACACTTTAATAATTAAATATCAAGTTGTTACGTGTACCCTAATTACCGAACTTATATCCAATAATTGAATTTTCGTTCAGCCACTAATTATAAAGTAGACTTTAAAAAATGGATTTGTTGCTATATTTGATCTTCAGGTTTTATTACTTTTGAATTTAATAATAAATATGGTGCCATTTAAGTTGCAATGTCACTCTCTCGAGTGCATAAAGGTTTTCCTTACTATCAAGGAGAAGCAATCCAAGTATTATTGGATAAAGTTTATTTTTTTTAATTAGAGTTTCTGCTCCTGCAGACAAAGTCCCCTTACTTTATTCCCGGTGAATTGTTATCATCGGGTATCATAAATCCTCACACACAATTAGAGTTTAAAACGCTCAACGATCTCTTCCAGACCTTTGGCATATTTAGCGATCGTCACAGACTGGTTTCTAACTTGTTCAATCCCTTTTGCAGTTTCA
>Ga0233431_1003679_pt1 | contig 17829 bp, 1 predicted proteins | sample SI_118_April2016_FD_179867 | JGI IMG/M metagenome (GOLD analysis project Ga0233431, IMG submission 179867) | Seawater microbial communities from Saanich Inlet, British Columbia, Canada - SI_118_April2016_200_MG | ecosystem: Environmental > Aquatic > Marine > Inlet | place: Canada: British... | reverse complement strand
TCTCCACCAACTTCAAACATTACTCCTTCTCCTTCTAACTCATTATTAATAATATCAATTAACTTTGCTTTTAATGCATCTCCCTCAACAATACCATAATTTCTATTAAAGGTTCCAAAGAAATTTAAATCAATATCAACTTGTGAAACTTTTTTACCAGAACTTAACATTTTCTGTACATATTGTTGTGCTGGCCTTACTCCTGTAACAAAATCAACCTCTACAACATTTCCTTGTTCATTAACATAATTTAAAGATTTAGTTACAGCAGATCTCATCAATACAGTTCTTGCTGCTTTTTCTTTAGCACTATCTTTACTATGCATTGCAGCAGCCATTGATTTTAATGCTGTTGTCAGACCTTTATTTTTTACATCTTGACCAAAGAAACCATATTCAGGTGCAAAATATTTTGTAACCATACCCATATATGATTTAACACCTTCAGAATGTTCAACAAAAGCACTTCCTTTATTTGTTTTTGCAGATGTAATTTCTGGTTCTGTTAATTCACTAAGCTCAGCAACATTAACTTCAGCAATATCTCTTAACTGTGCTGTTTTTCCGGCAATAAGTGAATCAAGATTAATATTAGTAGCAAATATTTCAACATTATCAGTTGTTGCTGCCACATCTAAATTGCCAGAAGCAACTCCAGCATATACATCAAGTCCAATATCTATCAAACCTTCTGCATCAGCAGAACTTAATTCATCAAATGATTTCTCCAATACATTATCCCTAAATGTGCTATCAGTTCCTGCAATTGAATCAGTTAATAAAACCATTAAATCGTGATCAACATTAATTCCGGATATTGAATATGATTTACCCATATCATGAGCAGCTATTACTTTCATTTCTTTTCCTTCATCATTTAATCCTAGATTATAAACAGTAATACCATTTTCTCTTTTTGCATTAACATCTAATTCATTTGCTATTAAATCATCAATACTATTACCAAATTGACTAATTACAACATTTCCAACTTCATGTCCAAGCTGATCATTGATTGCCTTAAATCTACTAATATCCAAATGAATAACTGATAAAGAATCATCTTCCTGTAAATTATTTGTTATAAACTCATTTCTTGAATTAATATTATTCATTCCTTCTACAAGCTGTGATTCATAAACCAATGGAACAAGTGTTCTTCTTTTATTCATTAAGTTTCCAAAGTTCACGTCAATAACTTCTGCTATCTGACTAGGTTTTGCTACACCTGCAGCACTTGCTTCAGCTACTAGTTTCTGTGATAATGGTTCAGCTGGCTTAGCTGTTACAGCAATTCCTTCAACAATAGGTGCTTCAGAAGGTGCTTCTGCTGCTTTAGCTTTTGCTTCTCCAGTTAATTTACTTATAGCTTCTGTTAACACATTTTGTCCAATCATTGGATCTGTCTGAGATGATTGTGAATATTTATTATAATCTGCTTCAGCTCTATTTGCTTGGATATTATTGAAACGTTCAGCTAATGTTTTTGTTTCTGATAATGGTTTTCCTTTTTGAGTTGTTGATTCTTTTCCAAATTCAAATGTTCCAGCTTCAAAATTAGCTTGTTTTATTAATTCATATTGTATTTCAGCATCTAAACTTTTGAAATTTTCATTAAATACATCTTCATTTCCTTTTTTCAACCTAACAGCTCTTCCATTTTCAAATTCAAATAATGATTCAGGTGTAACACCTTCTTTTAGTGCACCAACAACTTTAGCTTCTCCTTCTCCTTTAACATTAAATAATCTTTCAGCTGATGCTGGATCTTTAATAACCATGTCCTTTAATGTTCTAGCAGTTCCTTCAAATGCACTTTTTATTTGAGAGGTTGTTAATTCAGTTCCAGAAGTTAGACTAGCTTTGAATGATTCATGTTTACTCAAGAAATTTTCTTTAACTTGTTCTATTTGTTTTAATCTTTCTATACTTGCATCTGGTCTTCTTATTTCAGCTCTAATCATTTCATCAAAGGATAATTTTACTAGCTCTCCAGCACTATCCATGTCTCGTCTAGCTAAACTTTCTTTTCTTCTGATAAATTCATTATTTGAAGTTTTTTTAGTAACTGCATCTAAGAAATCAATAACTTGTTCACCTTCATATAACCTACCATCTTCAGCAACTTTTCCTTCTACTCCTTTTTTAAGAGGATTAGATTTTAATGCTTCTCCAACATAATTAACTTCTAATAAATCACCTTCTAAATATTCCTTTCCAATCTTTCCAGCATCTGCTTTTTTAAAACCATTTCTCATTCTACCAAAGATTTGTACTAAATCTGAGCTGTCAATTGCTTTATCAACATAGGCTTTGTATCTTACTCTTAATTCCCCATCAATACCTTTTAATGCATCAACAATACCTTTATTATTTGCTCTAACACTTTGATCTGTTAGCTGATCAAATCCTTCTCTAACATTTGCAATTGTCTCAACTGATGCTTGTTTATTTGTTTGTAAGAATTCCTTAAACTCTTTTGCATTCAATGGCTTTTTCTGATATCCAGTTGCTTTTTCATAAACAAATGCACCTTCCCCTGTTAACTCAATAATAAAGTCTCTTTCTGCTTTTATTGAACTTTCTCTAACTTTCCTAGCAAACACATCCCAACCTTTTTCTAGTGCATAAACATGAGTATTATGTCTTATAGTATTAGTTATTGGATCAACTTCATACAATGCTTTACTTTCATAACCATATATATTTTTAAAGTGGATTTCAGCATCTGCAGTTCTTAAATTACCTGTTTTCTTTGTTAAACCAGATTCAGTATACATCTTCTCAAATCTTGCTCTTGCTTCTGCGTTCATTACTTCAATTCTAGCTTCAGTTAATTCAAGTTTTCCATTAGCATCCCTAGTTAATGTTCCCTTATATCTTGTATCATCTAATTTACTTTGTTCCCAGCTCCCACCATTATGTTTTTGATATATTCCTGCAACTTGTCCTTCTGTTGCTGTTATTCGTGCGGAATCTTTTGGACCTGTTCTTGTTATTGAATCAATTTCAAAATCTGTTATTTTAATATCAATAGAACGTTTTGCAATTTCAATTGAACCAATATCACCTTTTCTACCTACAACTAACCTTTGAGTAGCTGCTTGTAAATATGGATTACCAAAGTTTTGTTGTGGTTCACCTTTACCAGCTGCAACATTGTATGGAACTGCTTTTGTATTAAATTCACCAGGTCTTCCTTCTATAGCTATTTGTGCAATATCAAAATTATTTGCTTTTTTATAATTCAAAGCCTCACCATAACCATTAATAATATTACGCAAAGTTTGTATTTCAGAATCAACTACTCCTGCTTTTCCTTTACCTGTTTCTGTACCTAATAATTCTTCTGCTGTTATTTTTTTACCTAATTTCTCTGATAATTTACTAGCTAATTCTTCAATAACTTCTGTTTTGAATTTATTAACTCTGAAAGTTCCATGTTTCTTCATATGTTCAGCAATTTCAGCGTCTACTTGTTTAAGTCTTCCTTCAGCAGATGCAATTTCAAAATCAAGATTAGCCTCTTCACCTTTAGCTTTCTTAGACATTAATTCAGATATTTCTTTTTGTAATTCTACTTTTCCTGCTTCTAATTCAACTAATTTAGAACCATGTGTTTCAAACATTTCATCAATCATTTCTTTTTCTGCTCTTTTTGTAGTACTTTTTTTAGTTATAGTAAATCCTTCTTCTGCATTTCCTGTCTCTAATCTATAATCTCTTCCTCCAAGAACTTCAACTAATGCTTCTTCAACAATACTAAATCTTCTAACAATTTCTATTCCACTTACCCCTGTATCAGGATCTAACCATTCTCTCATTGGGACTTGTTCAAGAGTTAATCTTAAAGGACTATCTTTGTTTACTTTATGATATTCATCCCAGAGCTGAGATGTTTTCTTAGCTAAAACATCATGTATTTCCAATGCAAGTCTTCTAACTCTAATGTTTTCTCCAGTTAAAAATGATTTTCTTAAATATTTTAAAGAATTATAATCAGTTACAATAATATCACTTTCTACAACACTTCTTAACATTTCTCTTAAGTTAGTTTCAGTTGGTTCTGCTCTTTCTCCAACTTCAAATTTATATACTCTTGTTTCTCCACCTTTAGGGAAATGCGCTTCAAAGTCTCCAACTGCTTGTTTTGCTAAAACATCACTTGGATAGATAGCTGCAACTTTACCATAAGCACCTTGTGTTAAGTGTAAATGTGCAAATGCAGGACTGAAAACAGCTGATTTACCAAAACCTGTTCCTGCCTGCAATAATGTATCTCCTCTTAATAATTGTTTTACTAAACTTTGATATTGTTCATGATCAGGTTTAATTTCAGATTTTGCAAGAAGTTCTGTCAAACTTTCAATATAATTCTCCATTGCATTTAGTTTTTCACTAACTTCTGCTTTACTTAATCCTTTTTCTTTATTAATAATATCTTCAATGCCTTTCCTGTTGATTTTTCCATCTTCACTAACTAATTTTTTAACTCGTGCATCTAAATCAACACTTGCTTCAACATCAGTATTTTCAAATAACTTATATTCACCTGCTCTTTCTGCAATTTTTGCATCTAAATCACCAACAATAGATCCAATATCAGCTTCAAACTCAGCAACTAGTTCAAGCTCAGAACTTCTTATAGTATTTTCACTTGCTTCTGCTTCTAATTGATTCTTTAATAAGTCATGTTTGATTTTTTCTGCAAGTTTAACTTCACTTTTCAACTCAGCACTTCTTTTTCCTAATAATTTATTCATTACCTCTACATATTCAGCTCTTGTTCCAAACTCATTTAACTGACTTTTTACATTTAACTCTTCAACTTCTAGTGAATGTTTTGCTTTTCTTAATCTAAGTAATTCTTCAATCCTTACAGGAGATTCTGCCTCAAAAGTTGCACCCAACTCTTCATAAGCTTTTATTTCAGATTCAACTTCACTAATTCTTTTATTTACATTTTCAATAGTACTTGTAATTTTTTCTCTAACAAGTTCTGCTGCACCTGCTTCTTTTGCAAATGTTTCATATCTTCTAGCTGTTGCTTCTATTTGTGCTTTAGATAAACCCTCATATCCAGAACTTCTATGGAACTCTGCTATGTTAGTTGCTAAGTCAGATCTTGCAATTTCTAATCCTTTCTCTGCTGTTGTTTTCACCTTATTTCTTAAAACAGGATCAGAAATTAATTCAGCTGATTCAACTAATCCTTTTGTTAATCTTGCTGCATCTGCACTAATTTCTACAGTATAATCAGCTAATCTAGTCTTAGAAACTTTTCCTTCTTTTGCTAAGCCTGCAGCAGTTTCAACAATTGTTTCATAATTTAATTGTCTTAATCTTAATAAATCAGCAACATCTAATTCAGAAACACCTTCTTTGATTTTACCAGTACTATCTAATAATTCTTTTTCTTTTGCATAAGATTGTTCTTTTAATTTCAATGCTTTTTCTCCAAGATCAAGCATTGACTCTTCTTCCACTAAAGCTTTTTCTCTAGTTAATATTTGTTCTGCAATAGTTTTATCAGGAGATAATTCATTTTGTCTATTTGCAATCTCTACTAATTCTCTTTCTAATGCTAATTCTTCTTTTGCAAATTCATTTTTTACTTTATTTTTCTTCATCTCTACTTCAATCTTATCAGGTACTTTACCTTTAACTGCATCAACTTTAGTAGATTCAACAACTGAATTAACTGCTTCTGATTCAATTTCCATTAATCTTGCTCTTCTTTCTGCTTCAATTTTACTTTTTTGTGTAATAATTACTTCTTCTCTTGCAGATAATGAATATTCTTCTCCCAAAGCTCCTGATTTTGATAATAATACAGCTTCAACATCTAAATAATGTTCTGTAACTCTTTGATTTACTTCTTGATATCTTTCTTTAGCTTTGTTAAATTCTGCCTTTAAATCATTGTAAGTTTTTAGATCAGGATCATTTTCTTTTACTACTCCTTTTTCTCTAATCCTTTTTCCTAGCTTAGTCATTTCTGCTTCTATACTAGACATTTCTAATGATGATCTCTTTTGTAATGCAACATTTCTTCTATTTGATAATTCAGTCATAGAAAATGTATGTTCAACATCTAATTCTGCTGTTGTTCTTGATAATGCACCTGTTTCTCTCATTTCAGCTTCAATTGATTTTAATTCAAGCTCATTTCTAATTGCTTCTGGAGATTTCTTTAAACCCGTAAGTTCTTTAAGTTCTAAGAAATCAAATATTACATCTCTTGCATCTCCTTTAGTTACTTCTTCTATCTTTAATTGTTCAATATCTGTTTCAGTTTGTTTTTTATCCTTTGCAATTCCTTCAATTTCTGATTCAAATCTTTTAACATCTGCTTCATTATTTTCTGCTTTTGCTTTTTTCAATCTTTCATTAACAGATGCTTCTTTTGCTTCCAAATCTGTTTTTTGTTTATTTTTTCCTACTATACTTTTTTCAATACCCTCTAATTGAGTTGTTAATTCCTTAGCATTGTGAGCATCATATTTAATTGTAGCATCTTTTAATACTCTCATTTGTGATTCTACTTTTGATAATGCTTCAACATTTTTAATTAATTCTTGAGCAGCTTTTGGATTTTTTGCCAATGCTTCTTTACCAATTATTTCACTTGCTAACTTTTGTTTTTGTGCTGCAGCCTCTTTTTTGAGAGCTAATGCTTTCTTTGGTGTTATTAAGTAATCACTAATGTCTCGACGTAATTCTATATCAATTGCTTCAAAATCCTTATTTAATGTTTCAATTGTTGTTTCTTTACCAATACCTTCAAACTCAATTCCTAAAACTTCTTGTTCTGTAACTAATCTTCTTTTTGATCCTTCTAATACTGCTTTTTTTAGTGATAAATCAGATATTCTTTCTGCTCTTACTTGTGCTTGAACTTCTGTTAATTTTGTTCCTGTTTTTGCTTCTGCTTGTACCTCAATTTCTAATCTTGCTAATTCTTTTGACAATGTTCTTATTTCAAATTCAGTTGCAGAAATTTCAGTTGTTTTGGCATCTAACTCTACTTTTGCTTCTTTAGCTCTTCTTACTCGACCTAATGTAATTACACCATCTCCTTCAACATAACCTGCAGATGTTTCAACACCAGATATTTCCACTAATTCATTAGCAGTTCTTGCAGGATCTTTTGATCTTCCAGATACATCCTTACCAACTAAATCTTTTATTCCATCTATTATTTTTTTTCTTGGTTTTAATAAGTCATTATATTTCTTAGCAGGACCAGGATTAGGACCTTTAGGACCAAATTTATTGGAAACAACCTTTGTAGTTCCTTCATGTAATTTACCTGCTCCTTTTAATGCAAGAACTGTTGGTATTCCTTTTAAGAAACCACTACCAAATGCTTTTGCACCAGCAGTAACTTTATCAAGTAAATTTCCTTCTGTTGTAGCACCTTGAACAAATGCACCAGGTAATGTAAATCCAGCAACTTCTGAACCTAACACAAATATATCTTGACCAACTTTAGCAAACTCAAGCTTACTAATGAATCTATCTTTTATCCCTCCATTTTTCAATAATTGTTTAAATGCTGCTTTTTCTACAGAAAGACCAGCTTCTTTTGCCATTAACTGTGCTTCTCTTGTCCCCATTTTTTTAATATAACCTTTCACAGCTAACTTTGACACTTTCATGTTACCTATTAACTTTTCAGATATTTTAGTTGCAGCACTACCACCTAATTTCATTAAACCAAATCCAGCTGTTGAGATTGCAAAATGTGTGACATCTAATTCCCCATATCTTCCTGCTGTTCCTGCATGTATGCCGTGGAATAATGCTCCTTCAGCACCAACTTTTATAACATTTGCAAGTTTCTTTCCTTTACTTAGTTTCCATGCAAGATCCATTGAAGTTGATAATTCTTTTAGTCTTGCAACGTCATCTATTTTTGTACTTAATTTTCCAAGATAACTAACTTTTCTTAATTTCTCAAGTTTAGCTATCTTTCTAAGAGAACGTACTTTATTTAGATGATATAAAGCCTCTCCTGATTTACCAACTATTTTCATTGCCCCATAACCAGAAGCTAATGTTAATCCAATATCAACAGGATTTGTAAATGCATCTGCCCAACTTTCACTAACATCATCAACTAAATCTTGACTAAAAATAACAGAATTACCTTTTTCATCTAATCTAGTCATTGCAAAACCAGTAGTACCAACACCTAATTTACCAGTAGAAAGTGGGGTTAAATATAGAGAATCTTGTTTTGCTAATAATCTTGCTTCTGCTTCTATCTTTTTTACATCTTTTAATCTATCTTCTTCGTTTTTATAGACATTTGTTTCTACAAATGTTAATTTTTCTTCTAGATATTTTTCATATAACTTATTTTCAATATTTTTCCGTCCTCCAGCTTCATTTTGAGCAGATCCTGTTAATAATTTTAATTCACCCATACTCATCTTACTCCTACTTAAAGCTTCACTAGTATAAGCTATTGATTCCTTTCTTTGATCAAACATTATTTCTTGACTATTAACTGCTCGTTCAAACTCACCAAAGCTACCACCAGATCTTTCTGTTCCATCAACAGTAACATATTTAACTACTCTTTCTATTCCACCAGCATTAAGCCAATTCCTTCCAGTCGGTAGAGTTACTGGATCAATACCAATAGTTTTAAACTCTAAATCTAAAAGACTAAAATAAGGAATAGAAAATCCAACAGTACTACCACCATTCATATAAGCTTGAGATTTACTCCATTCTTCTTGTGTTGCACCATAAGCAACTTCATTTGCATCATTTATCATTTGATCATTATACAATCTAGTTACAACAGAATCAACATTAGCATTCCCACTTATTTGTTCAGATGAACTTTTGTATTGCTTAATCATTTGTTGTAGTTTATGTCTTTGTTGTTCAACTTTTGATATCTGCTCTGAATTCTTTTCCTCATCACATGCATTATTCCCAACTTGACAATGACTTTCCATAGCTGCTTTTTCATCCATTAATTTTCGATATTCATTAAGAGCAGGAAGATATTTTTTATAATAAAATTGTATTCTTTGATCCCCTACTTCTTCTGCACTTAATTTAATACTTAAACCATTATTAAGTGCTTCTATTTGAAACTTCTTTTCAGTAAATCTTTCTTTAAAATTTTCTAGTCTACCCAATGCATCATTATGATAGAAACCTTCAATATTTACTTTTATTCCATCAACTACAAAAGAATATGGACTCTCTTTATCTTTTAAAGATGTTCTAACCATTTCATCATGCATTAGATTTTCTATATCTTCTTTAGAATAACCATCTAGCATCATTTGATTAATCCATTTATCAGAGATAGAATTCATTATAGCCTCTCTACCATTCTTAATTAATTCAAATCTTTCTTCATTACTTTGTTTACCGCCAAAACCATACTTATAATTTGCTAAATATGCTTTTTCTGCATTAAGATCATTTATTTTTTGCATACAACCTGAACTATATGAAATACTACCAGTATTTCCATTATAACATCCCAAAATTGAAAGTTGAGCAAGAACAGCTTGATTAGCTTTGCCAACATCGCCTTGAATTAATGATCGTTCAACATGTTCATCCTGGATTTGAGTAACTGATTTACCAATAAATTCTTTATCTTGCTCTTCAATAATATTTTTTAATATTTTTTGGTTATTTCCAATTGCATTTAATAAATCCTCATCTCCATCAGGAAATGCTTTTTTAAGATTATCAAATATTAATAAAATATTTTTCCTACCACTAATTCTATTACCTTGTTCTAATATTAAATTAACCTCATCAAGCCCACTTAATGAACGAGAACCAAATGAGCTTGAACCGATTTGATCATCAAGCTTTCCTTCATAAGCATCATTCATGTACTCTTCCAATATATAGAATAATGTAGTTAACTCCTCTTCATTCATGTTTGCAAGTTCTTCAGGACTAAATCTTTTTGCAAGTTCTTCTTGTGAATAAGAACCAGTATTATATACAATATGCCTCAATTGATCTCTATTTTCTTCACTTTGTAAAACATAATCCCAATCAGAATTATCATCTGTTAACAATAAGTTTACCCCAACTTTTTCATTAAGTGTTTTATCTAATTCAAGATATTCATCAAGGATAATTTGTTCAGCTTGAGTTAAATCAATTCCTTCGTATTGTTTATCTAAAATTGATTCAACCTCTACTTCTAATACTTCCATTCTTTGTGCTAGGTATAAGTTTTCCTGTTCTGCTAATACAGATTGTAACCCATATAATCTTGATTCTGTTGCCCTTTCAGTTCTTAGACCTGTAAGTCCTTCTGTTGTTCTTATTACATATAATTCAAGAAGATATTTTTCATCATAAGTTAATTCCATCCCCTTATTTTTTTTATTCATTACAAAACCAAGACCATCTGTCATGAATGATCTATATTCGTCAAAAAGCTTTTGTTCTTCTTCATTTAATTTTTTTCCAGCTTTACGATTATTTAAAACATCATCAATTCCTTTATCTTGAAATTGAGTATATCTTTCATAGATTAATTTTTCATCAGGATCTAATGCATCAACACCATCAGTAAGATCAGCAGTTATAAACCCTGTAAATCGATTAAGACTTATCTTATCTAAGATTCCATTTATCTTAGCCCCAGGTGAATGTTTATTAACTTCTACCCTGTATTTAGAATTAAATTCTAAATCAATCTCACCTGTAACTTTTTCTCTTTGTTCCATTAACGCAGCTGTATTCTCACTAGCATCATATTTTACAACTTTTGCAAATTCTAAATCATCTTTTGTTCTAGAAGTTTGTTCTTCATTTAGGTGAGACCTACTTTGAGCAATGATTGTTAATGGATCAAATTCACCACGATCAATATATCTTTCTATTTTTCCATTTTCACCTCTCTTAGTTACTTTAACTAATCTACCTTTGTAGACAGCAAGATCATTACCAAGCTCATAAACCTGTCCCGACTCAACAAGATCACTAGATGTTACAGAACCATCATCCATTGCTTGTGTAATACCAGCATACAAGTTTTCATAACTATCACTTATTAGCCCACCTAATTCCCTCTCATCATTTGCATCCAAGTATAATAATTCTCTATGATTAGAATATATTTCAAGACCTTTAATGGGATTATATTCAGAATCATAAGGATCAAGCATATGAGTTAAATCTTCATGAATATCCTTACTTGTATCTCTTAAATAAACTTCAGTATCAAAAGTATATTCAGTTCCTGGTACAACATGACCTTTAAAATTCTCATAATAAACTTCAGGAATGTCTTTCATTTTACTTGCTTGATGAATAAGATAATCATCAACTTGTATTCTATCTAATCCTGTTTTATCCATTACATCTTGAATAACAGCTTCATCATATACACCAGCTTGAACCATTGTTCCTAAAACAGCTTCAGTTGCTCTTTGTTGTGTATTAATTTCTCCTCTTAGTGCAGCTTCATTTCCAAATACAACTTCATTTTTTCCAAGACCATCAAAGTTCATATCTAAAGAAACATCAGATCCAACAACAGGCATTAGCTCTTCTTGCATTGCATAATATCTTGCTTGAACTAAATCTTCAGCTGTTTCTGGATCATCTTGATATTGTTCTCTAATTAAAGCTGCATCTTCATTAAAACTTCTTGATGAACTTGAAATATAAACATCACCTAGTGATGCATCCATTGTAGGAACATTAACATCAGCATATTGTTCAAGTAACTCATCACTAACTTTTTCTCCTCTAGAAACTTTTGAAGCTATTTGATAGGCCATAAATTCATCTGCATTAGCTTCAACATCTTTTTTACCAGATCTTGATATTTTTAATTTTTTACCACTAGAAACTGCTGCTGATTTAAGTTTTTCATTTATTTCTTTTGCATCTTCCCCTTCAAAACCATATTCAACAGATAATTGCATTGCTCTCTCTAAGGCACTAACTTTTCTTTTACCTACTCTTATTTCTTGATCAGGATTATCAAGCAAAGATTCAATCTGAGATTTTTGTTTTTGTTTTAATTTTTTATTTTCTTTTTGTTTTATCTCTGTGTCTGTTAATTTCCTTCCCAATCTTTGTTCCTCAGCTTTTACTTCAGAATCAAGAGCTTTTTTATCAGAGGAAGAAAGCTCATCCTGAGAATTAAATTTAACAGATGCAGCTCTTGCTCTTTTAGCTGCTTTAATATTCTTAATAATAGAAGCAATAGTATTTTCAGAACCACCAGGAGCAATTTGTGTAACATCTTCTCCAACCAGAGCACTTACTTTTTCACCTAATGAAGTTAATCCTGAAGTTGATTGCTTATTTAACTGAGTTAATGCAATTGATTCATACAAACCTTTAATTTCAGAATATGCATTTTTTAATTCATCAGGGGATAATTCACCACGCTTATCTAATGCTTTAACAATATCTAATTTTTGTTCTAATTGTTTTCTAGCATCTGTTGTTTTACCTTTCTTCAGGTATAAATTAAGCAAGCCAGAGTTAGCTGTTAAAAATTGATCAGCATCTTCATCATTATACTGCTTCATGGTTGTTTCCCATTCTTTAATTGCTTTATCTTCTTCTCCAATGTTTGAATAACCAATACCTAACATACTCCTTGCAAATACATTTTCTTCATCCATATCTAAAACAAAACTAGCAGTATCAATTGCATCAGAATATTTAGTATTATCATCTCCACCTAAATTAACTTGTAAGCTTAATCTTTGCATTGACAAGCTTTTCAATGCATTTTCATAATCACTATTACTCATTCCCAAAGTATCAACATCCCAACCCGCTTGTTCTACTTTACTTAAGAATGAGTTCTCTGCTAAATCAGCATGATACAATGCTTGAGCTCCATCTCCTTCTTTAGAATAAACTGAAGATAATTGTGAATGTGCATTTTGATTACCTGGATCTATTTTAAGAATTTCTTTGTATATTTCTTTAATATTTTCTTGATTTACTTGCCCTACGCCTGCTTCATCTTGTTGTTCTAATTTCTTAGCTTCTTCCATTAACTCATTAATTGTTAATTGTTTGATAACTGCATTTTTCTGTTTTTCTACTGATGCTTTCTGTTTCTCATCAGCTGTTTCAGGAGCTTTAATTAAATCATTAACACATTTTGTTAAATCAGCATTACCTGCACATTTTAATGAAGCATATTGTACTGCAGTGTTTACATCTTGTGATTGTCCATAAGCATCTTCAACTTTTTCATCTGCTTTTTTCAATAATTCATCTGCTTTTTTCTGTAATGCCTCTGCTTTTTCCTTATCATCTCCTGCTTCACCCATAAGTTCTTGTGCTTTTTTCTTTAAACTTGTTGATTCTTTTAATAATAGGTTAGCTTTTTTCTGTTTCTTTTGATCTTCATTTATTTTACCTTCTTCAGCTAATTGATCAATTAAATTATTTGCTTCTGCAATTTGTTCATCAGCTTTAGCAGTATCATCATCTTGAATATAATAATCAACAAGATTTTCAGCTGCATCTAATTTTTGTTCATCATTACCAGTAGAATAAGCATCTTTGAAATCTTGCTCAGCTTTTTCTTTATTTCCTTTTACTAATGCTTCTTTACCACCAACAATGCTATCAAATGCATTTGCTTCATTACTACCTTCATCATATTGTAATAATTCTTTTGCTTCTGTTAATAATTCTTCAGAACTAGTATCAACCAAATGTGCTTGTTCTATACCAATATCACCTGTTCCATCATCATCAATAATTTCTGTATCTATTAATTTAAATGTAGTATCTAAATTTTCAGTACTATAATCTTCTTTAGCTTTTTCAACAGCTTCTTGAATACTCATCTCTTCCCCATCATATATTACTTTTGATTTCTGATCAATCTTAGCATTAGCTTCTTCTTCAATTGCTTTAATTTTCTCATTTATTTCTTTAAACTTCTTATTAGCATTATCAACACATTCTTGGGTTGTGCATTTAGTGCTTTGTAATTTTTTTGCTTCTTCTTGTAATTTTTCAATATCTGCTTTAGCCTTTTCAACTAATGCTTTTTGTTCTTCTGGCAAGAACTTATTTCCATAAGACATTAATGCATTCATATATTCTGAAGATCTAATTCCTGTAATACCCCTATACACTTTAAATCCTTCTGCTAAACTTTTAACACTCTCTCCACTAACTGCACTTGACAATCCATTTATGCCGCCATCAGTTAATTCTTCTCCTGCAACTATAGTATCTTTATCTACATAGAACACATTCATAATCTTCTTTCCATCATTATCACTAAATGCTTTATTACCAGAACCAAATGCAATTACTGTGTTTGCTAATGGTGTAACAATAACTCCTTTACTAAATTCAGTTCCCTTTCTAATAATATCTTGTGTTCTTATTTTTAATCTTGATTCAGAACCTTTCTTAGTGATTGTTGCCTCAAACATAGGCAATCTAATTTCCCCATCCTTAATCAATGCATTAAACTCTTTTTCAGTATATTTTTTATCACCTGATGTATAAACAGTTTCACCATTAACATCAGTTTTCTTGAATCCTACAAATTTACTAGAATCTTTACTTAAAAAAAACATATCACCATCAGGTGTTTCTTTGGTATAACGTTGCTGTATTCTAGCAACTTCAGTTTCACTTCTAAATCTTCTTGGGGTATCAACATAAACAACTAGGTTTTTACCATCTTGATTTTTTAAGAATTTCTTAATATCATTTTCAGCACTTGCAGGATTAAAGATTGCAACAACTGATTTTTCTTCTAAACCTTCTGTAACAATTGCATCATTTGAATCTGCATCTCCATATCTCCAATAACCAACTAATGCTGCTTGTCCACCTTTAATTAATACCCCATCAAAGCAATCTCCACCTTTACATTCTTTACCACGTCTTTCAATGAAATCATCTAATTCTTCTCCACTTTTTTGGAAATCTTTTCTTGCTTCTTCTAATCTATCTTCTTGTTCTTTACTATTTTTACCTTCTTTTTTCAGTTTATCAATCTCTTCAAATAAATTATTAATTTCTGTTTGTAATTTATTTCTATTTGCCATGATTGCTCTGATAGAAACAGCAGCATCTTGATTATCTTCTAATACTTTTATTCTAGCTCCTTCTTTATTACTTTGTGTTAATTCAACTAATGGAATATCATATTCATTTAATATTACTCTTGTTCCTTTTGTATACGCTGTAAAATATGTAATATCATTATTTTCATTTAATTCAACAGAAAATGAACCAGATAATTCATTATTATCTTTATGATTAATATATCCTTGTTCAATCTCAACTTTTGTTAATGCTGATGTTCCAGGTTTAAATGTAAATACAGATTTACCTACTTGATTATTCCCAGTTACTACACCTGGTTTATTGAATGTAACTGCTCCATCTACTTCAACTCTATCATCATAGATAGCAAATTTAGTTTGTTCTAAACCACCTTGAGCAGTAAAGTCTATTCCATTAATGAAAACTTCTCCACCTTCTTCTACTCTAATTTCTGTTTCTTCACTTGAACCAATGCTTACTGCAACTGATCCCCCAGGAGATGTTTCAGGAACAATAAATGATTTTCCTGTTGGAGAAACCATTATTAAATTACCTTCTTCATCTAATTCAACATGAGATATCTGGCCACCCATTTTAGTACATTTTCCAGAACCAAAACAAACATCAAAACCACCAAATGTTTTTTCTCCAACTTTAAAACTAACACCTTTTACTAGACCACCTTTCTTTAATCCTTTGTTAATGCTATTTTCGCCCTCAACATTTAGATTTAGTTCACAGCCATGTTTTAAGTTCTTTAAACATTCACCAGCATTAATTGTAAGTATTCCATTTTTAATTGTTGTTCCTTTTGTAAAAAAGAAACTTGCTTTTATTCCAAATTTCTTGTTTAATGCATTTGTTATTTCAACTGGATTTAAACTTCCTAAATCAGCAACATTATCTATGTTATTACCATAACCAAGTTGCTCAGCTGATAACATAAATGGTTTTGAAACTTTTGTTACATCAACATGTTCTGCTGGAATATTAGATATATCTTTAGCAGGAATTGTTTCTTGTTTAATTGTTCCATCTTGCCACATGCTGGTAGGAATATCACCCCATAAGTTATATAGAGTAACTTGATCCCATGGAACTTGCTCTTGTTGGAAAAAGCTTGGTTGTTGAATTTGATCTTTATAATATTGTTCTGTATCTGTACCTGGATCTGCAGAAAATACTGAGGCACTAAACACCATTCCAATCATTAGATAGATAGTTAACACTGCAAAAGCCTTGTTAAGTTTCTCTGTCCATGATTTTTTGTTGTTTACCATATTTTTAATTAAGGTTTGTAAGGCTTGTAAGGCTTGTAAGGCTTGTAAGGCTTGGAGGGCTTGTAAGGCACTATTGGCCTTCCAAGCTTCAAGCCTTTCTAGCTTCAAGCTTTTCTAATCCTCTTCCACAATAAACCTCACAATCTTTTTATCATAATTACCATGTGGATCTATTGCTTTTATTCCAACTTCATATTCTCCAGGTATTTCAGGAGTGAAAGAGATCATTCCTTCAGTTGTAATATCAAATAGATGAGTATCGTCAGTAAATTTAATTACAGCATCGTCATCTTCTGCTTCTACCATTAATACAAATGGTTGTCCATCTAAGATTGTATATTGTTCTGCAATAATTATCTTTGGCCATTTGTTTTCTGTAAACTTAAATGCAGACATAAATATTACATTAGAATCATTTACAACAACAACTAAATTATTTTCAGAAACTGGAATAATATCAATTCTTCCAGACAATACATGATTTTTTGGAATACCTAATAATGCATTTTCAAAGCCAGGAGATGTTTCCACAATAGGTTCTTTTTCTTCAGCAACCCATCCAAGATCAACTTCTTCATCTTCCTCTACTTCAACATCCCCATTATAACTATCTAAATATCCTTGACTTAAATCACTCAAGAAAGTAAAGTCTACATTGTCTTGATCTAATTTTTGTTTTTCAATAACTGCATTTGCTATTGCATGTAAATAACCAAGTCTTACAGGAACATCTACAATAAATTTATCAATAGTTGTTGTTCTATAACTTATTGGATAGTTTACTTCTACAACTAATTGATCCATTACAATTTCTACTATTGTTGTTATATCCTCGCTTGTATCATCTGTTCCATCAATTTTAGCAGATTCAACTATTTCACCAGGGAAAGCTTCAAAATCATTAATACAAAGAGGTAATGCATCTGAGATATAATTACTTAATTCAATTTCCATCTCAGGAATACTAATTAATACATTCTGATTTTCATAATATCCATATTTAACAATTGCATCAACATCTATTACAGATAAGTTTAACATTTCTGGTTGTTCATAAACTACTCCACCTTGTAATGCAATTAGTCCTGCTCCTGTAAATGCAGTTTCATAAATACATCTTTCAACAAATTCTTTTATTGTTTTAGGGGGTGCAATTTTATCTTCGATAGCTCCTTTGTCTTCTTTATCTTCTACACTTTTATCACTCATGACATAGGCACCAATACCAATTGCAATAATAACAATTAAACCAATGATTATAAAAATTGCAACTTGTGCTTTCTTGTTTGATTTACTAATCACAATTATCACCACCTTTTGAAGGCTTGTAGGGCTTGTAAGGCTCGGATTGCTTGTAAGGCAATTGGCGCCTTCCAAACCTTCCAAGCTTCAAGCCTTCCAAACTTTTAATCTTAATTCCATCAAATAATTCTTCAATTTCGTTTCTAATTCCTCTTTCTTTTGCATATCTTAGTACTGTAGAAATATT
>Ga0233431_1003677_pt1 | contig 17838 bp, 15 predicted proteins | sample SI_118_April2016_FD_179867 | JGI IMG/M metagenome (GOLD analysis project Ga0233431, IMG submission 179867) | Seawater microbial communities from Saanich Inlet, British Columbia, Canada - SI_118_April2016_200_MG | ecosystem: Environmental > Aquatic > Marine > Inlet | place: Canada: British... | reverse complement strand
CACTCTAATAATGGGTGCTATAATATGGATCCTTTATGGTCTGATCCAAATATTGATATAGTAGCAATAGATTGTTATTTTCCACTAACTAATGATTTACCACAAGATCAGATTAGCTATCAAGATATTTACGATGGTTGGAAAAGTGGAGAAGGATGGGATTATTATTACAAAGACTCTACTGCACGTACAGGCAAAAAAAAATATAGTACTCCTACATATGCATGGAAAAATATTAAACATTGGTGGAGTAGTTCTCACAAGAATCCTAATGGTACTAAAACTTCGTGGATACCAAAGATGAAACCTCTATGGTTAGCTGAGATTGGCTTTGCTTCAGTAGATGGCTGTTCTAATCAACCTAACGTATTTATTGATCCTAGTTCTTCTGAGAGCATGGTACCTAGGGGATCAGAAGGAAATGTAGATTTCTTAGCACAAAGAACAGCTCTTGATGCATCACTTGATTATTTAAATGATCAGAATAAATTAGAGTCCAATTTATTTCCTCGTAAGTTTATATGGACATGGGATGCACGGCCTTATCCTCACTGGCCTAATTTCACTCAAGTTTGGGCTGATGGTAGAAACTGGGCAACAGGACATTGGATTCAAGGTAAATTAGGAATATCAAAGCTAAGTGAAATTGTAGCAAACCTATTACAGCAGGTAGGTTTTGATAGCACAATGTATGATGTATCTAGTTTAGATATAATGGTGCACGGATTTGTTATTACAAATAGACAAACAGTTCGTGCTAGTCTTGAGCAACTAGCCCAGGCATATTTTTTCAACGTAGTAGAATCAAATGGGATTTTAAAGTTTGTTAATTTACTTGATCATAAAATTGCTATTGATAAATACGCTATTAATGCAGATGAGTTTGTAGTAAATAATGAAGGAGACTCTCTTGCCATAACGCGTTTGTCAGAAGTAGAGCTCCCTAGTCAAGTAGATGTAGTTTACTTAGATACAGCGAAAAACTATCAACCAGGAACAGTGCATGCTCAGAGACAAACTATAAAGACTCTTAACTATACTACTATTAATTTACCAATAGCTTTATCAGCTAAGGAAGCTAAGCTCGTTGCGGATTTCACACTTTATAATGCTTTGATTACAAGAACTCAGTATCAATTTATTGTTCCTCCTAAATATGCAGGGTTAGAACCTACAGACATTATTACGATTACCAAAAACCATGTAAAGCACCACATACGTGTAACATCCACTAAGTTATTTGGAAATAAATCGCAATTAGTCACTGGAGTTGCCAGAGATATATTAATGATGCCTTTTAGATATAACAGTACAGGAACTGATAACATAGGTACAGAGCCTCCAGCATACACATCTAAAACAAAACTCTCATTACTGGATCTACCTTTATTACCAACTGATTTGGACTCTGGATATATGCATTATGCCGCAGTGGGTTTAAGTGATAACTGGAAAGGAGCTGCAATATATGTATATGCCCCTAATGACGAATATTATTATTTAGAGAGCATATATCAGCAGGCAACAATAGGTACAGTGTTTGGAGTAGTTCAGCCTGGTAATATTTATACATGGGATACTACTACATTTATTAATGTCACTCTTATACATGGAGAACTAGAAAGCGTTACAGAGGCTGCTGTTTTATCTGGAGCTAATACTTGTGTAATAGGTCAAGAGATCCTACAGTTTCAGACAGCAAAGCTAATAGATAAAAATAACTATATACTAAGCAATTTATTACGTGGCAGGTTAGGTACGAGTGTCACAAAACACCAACCTGGAGAGGAATTTATATTGCTTAACAACGCTATTGCTAAAACCTCAGTACCTGTATCCTATTGGAATGTACTTAAGCAATATAAGCCTGTAACCTTAGGATCAACTGTAGATGATACTTCAGCTCAAGGTTTTACATATACTGCTAAATCATACAAACCATATTCTCCTGTTCATATTGTAGGGAGTCGTAACTTAAGAGGAGACATATACATAAGCTGGAAGCGTCGTACTAGGGCTTTAGGTGAGTGGCGTGATAATGTAGATGTGCCATTAGCTGAAGAATCAGAACGGTATGAGGTTGAAATTGAAACTGCTAGTCAACCTAAGCGTACTATAGCGGTAGTAGACTCTAACGCTATTTATACGGAAAAAGAACAAATAGAGGATTTTGGATCTGTACAAAAGCAAATTAAAGTGACTGTTTATCAGTTATCTACAACAGTAGGTCGTGGTTATCCAGGTACGGCTATTATTTGAAATGAATTAATATATGTCAAACTGCACCAACCGAATAAAGCTACCATACATAGTGCAATCGCAGGCTCAGAAGGAAGTGACACATAACGCTAGTTTAGAGCTAATAGATATGTTGTTACATCCAACTGCGATAAATATAGGAAATGTTCCTCCTGAATCTTTAAAGGGTGGTGATAGTTATATAGTGGGTAGTGCGCCTCAAGCCGCATGGAAGAACCATCCAAATGCTCTTGCTTATTTTGAAAACGATAGCTGGAAGTTTATTGAAGCTTTTGAGGGTCTAACGGTATGGGTAAGAAATAAGAAGCAACATTATACCTATGACGGAACAAAATGGTTATCTTTGTTAAAAGAGAGCTAAGAAGAACTAAATATTAATTGATAAATATAGAAAACATATGATTACCCTACTTGCCTCTTTACTTGGTTTTATCGGCTCAATGTTTCCTAGCTTACTTAAGCTATGGCAGGATAAAGCAGATAAGAAACACGAGCTTTTGATATTAGAGTTACAAATTGAAGCTGATAAGCGAAAATACAAATCAAAGCTAGAAGCAATAGACGCTTATCATGACATTGAAGCAAGTAAGGCGCTTTACAAGACATATCATAGTGGAGTCTCTTGGGTAGACGCATTGAATGGAACAGTTAGGCCAGTTATTGCTTATGGGTTTTTCTTATTATATGCAGTACTGAAATTTCTGCAGGGATTCGTATGGACTGAAGAAGATCAGGCTATTTTTGCTAGTGTGATTGCCTTTTACTTCGGGCAAAGAAACATCTATAGGGGAAATGGGAATGGAAACGGGAACGGTAAGTAATACCACATGGTATAAAAATATTCATGCGACATATAACAAAACAAGGTCTAAATCTTATAAAAAGGTTTGAGCAATTTGTGCCTCACATATATATCTGTCCTGCAGGCTATTTAACTATTGGCTATGGACATGTAATTGCCAAGCATGAAAGAAATTCTTTTAAAGATGGTATTGATGCAGAAAAAGCATTAGATATTCTGGCAAGGGATCTAAAAATAGCAGAACATGCAGTTCTTACTTTAGTGAAGGTACCGTTAACTGACGGACAATTTGATAGTCTTGTGTCTTTCACATTTAATGTTGGAAGTGGAGCCTTTCAAAGATCAACCTTGCGTCAAAAAGTAAACCGAGAAGAGCATGATGAAGTACCACATGAATTTAGCAGATGGGTTTTTGCAGGAAGACGGAAGCTTAAAGGTTTAATTACAAGAAGAGCGCTAGAGGCAAAACTCTATATGGGGTAACTGATAGAGAGCGTAACCTATTTGCCAAATGCGCAACTATAAAATTACATACTTCCTGAATATTTCTAGCAATTACTAAATCATTTAACTCAGAATTATATTACTCTCTCTTCTAGAAAGGCTTTTTAAAAATAGGGGAGTATACAACAATGACCGTATCAGACTAATCCTTTTTGGGAATTAAATGTACATGTAGAGGATTTGGTTGTAGATCATATACTGCTCCGGTTCCGTAATCAACAAGGCCACCTAGTATTACTCCAGCTCCTGCTAAACTAGGGATCATGGAAGTGGTATAGATATTATATCCTTTTTTGGAAATAGTAATCCCAAGAGTCTTCTTTCTTTCTACTTCTATATTACAAGGTGTTATACAAGTTTGTCCCGAAGATAGTTCAACTTTAGCACCTACTGGAGAGGTGTTAATAGATACCTGTTCCTTTGTACCCCTAATTATCGTAGCGCAACCAGATAGTGTTAACAACATTGTTATTAAAAATATTTTAGATTTCATTTGAACACTTTTTAATTGATCTATTATTAATAGAGACTAATTGCTTGTTGTCAAGGCATTGATGCCCCATGTGTATACAGAATAAAATCATGTTACTTGTGAGCTAAAGACTTTAGAAGTCTCTTATCAGAACAACAGACGTCTATCTTGTCGCAATTACAAAGTTTTTCTTCCAGCTTCTAGAGTTTAGCTGGCATCTTAGAGGCTTCTAGGCAAGTATAAAACTTGCTAATTCAAGATACATGATGCTGTCTTTCAAGTCAACAAGAAATATTATTCTTAGATAGTTCTATATGTTCAGGATCAAAACTTTTATTGTGCTTTAATACGCCAAAGATAATATGCAATAGTTTGCGCATGATAGCTCCAATAATAACCATCGTATGCTTGCCTTTACGCTTCAGTTTAGCACTAAATGCTTGCATAATTGGATTATGATTTTTAGCAACAATAGCAGGAAAATAAACAGCTTTTCTTAACTTTGATGATCCAAGTTTTGAGAGCCTCGCTTTCCCTCTGACAGAAGAACCAGATGATCTATGTTTTGGCACAAGACCAGCATACGCTGCATACTGTCTTGCATTAGCAAACTGGGATAAATCTGGAGATTCAGCTAAAATAGCAATGGCTGTTGTTTTGGCTATTCCAGGGATTGTCTGTAATTTCTCATATTGTTGTTTAATATCAGAATGCTTTGCAAGTAGTTCTTCTATACCAGTTTCTACTATTTTGATTTCTTTCTGCAAATTCTTTGATAGTCTTTTCCAAAGATTACATACAGATTTTGGTAAAGAATCTTTGTTTTCAAGATGGTTAATAACTTCAACATTCTGTTTCTTAAGGTCATTTAAACAACGGTACAAGTACTTTAACTCTTTCAATTCAGGACTCTTAGGTTTATATGGGACTAAATTACTTTTTTTACCATATTCAGCAATAATAACTGCGTCTATTTCATCCGTTTTAGTTCTTACTAATTTACTGTTACCAAAAGCCTTAATACATGCGGGATTTATTATATTTACTTCGTGACCTTTATCATATAAAAAATCAGCTAATTTAGTGCCATAATCTCCTGTTGCTTCCATGCAGGCCTTTACTTGTTCTATTTTTCTTGATTTTAACCATTTCAAGATTTCCTTAAATCCTTGCTGATCGTTACTAAATTTTTTCTTATGTATAGAATTATCATCTAGTAACAAAGCTAGCATTAGCTCTTTCTTTGATACGTCTATTCCTAATATTGATTTTGACATTTTGCCCCCAATGGTTTAAGTAGTTTATTAGTAGTCTTGAGCTAACCATGTTTATACAGAATAAGCTCATAAATAAGCTTTTCTAAGATGCTGTCCAGCTAAAGACTTTATGGAAGGAGTCTCTTATCAAGTTACCAGACTTTTTTTAGTCTTGACGATGCCTCAGAGTATCTCCTTCCGGCCTCTAAAGCTTAGCTAACACTTTAGAGACTTGTATACAAGAATAAACTTGCTGAATTCAAGATACATGACGATGCCATGTTACAGGATTGAGTACAAAAGAAATAAAATATAAAAACTATGCAAAAAGATCTGGATGGTCAGGGGGAACATCTCCATGTAAATGTTTTCCTCCGTGATGAAAAGCTAGCAATCCACATGTGATAGCAAAACTAACAACACCACTACCAACAAATGATGGATCTGAGATTATAGGGGTGGGGGTTTCTACAACTCCTTCTTCAGGAATTGGCGGATAAAGGAATTTATCAGAGGTCTTAGGCATAGAAGTTTCAGAATCTTCGTTTGTGTTTTCTTCTTCCTCTTCAGTATTTTCTTTATCCAATATGTTAGGAGCTTTTACTTCTTGTTCTTCTAGCTCTTGTCGTATTTTTTCTTTCTCTTTTTGAGCTCTTTCTACAAGAGCATCTTCCTCTGTTTCTTTTTTCATTTTTTCTGCTTCAGTTTCAGGTGTTTTTAGCTCAAAAGGAATAGCATCTTGTTGTTGTAATTGTGCTAATATGTCGTTGTTATTTTCTTTCTTAACATCACTATAACTATTACCATTAGCATCAGTATTGTCTGATGGACTTTCTCCTGGAGTGCCTGAATCCTCTGCTTTGACATCTTCAGCAGCCTCTTCTTCGCTTTTTTCTTCTACTTCATTACTTGAAGTTATTGCTTGATCCAATTGCGATAAAAAAATAAGATTATTTCCTTCGTCTCCTTGACCTGCCAAAACATCTCTGCACACTGCTAAAATTTCAGATTTTTCTGGAAATTCAGGTAGATCACTTAATTTTGCTACAGTAAGAGATTTACTAATGGTTAAAAACATCTTCAATCCTACCTTTAAAACTCTTTGAATAAAAGGATCTTCCATATTAGAAGAGGTATAGTATTTTACTAAACCATCAACTGCTTCACAGTTGTTGTAACACAACATATATTGTAAGGCTTTTCCGTTTTTATATTGCCAAGTTGTTTTTATAACAAGGTTTAAAGCTGCTATATCTCCATCAGAAGCAGCCCACCTAAAAGGATAATAATTACATACAGATAAAATTTCTACTCTTCCTGCAGGAGTATATTTCTTTTCTAATTCATCTTCTAGAGCTTTGTAGTGACCACCTTCGAAGTATTTTATAATTTTTTGGCTTGCTGCTATATAATTAGCAGAGTCTTGAGGCTTTGATTTTTTAGGCGCAGGGGTTTCATCCAACTCTGTTTCTTTAAAATCTACTTTTCTTTTCATACTATCAACCAAATTTTGTCTGACTAGATATACTATATATTGTACAAAAATTCAAGAAAGTTTTTCTTTATTAATCTTTCTTTAATAAAAGAATGAGATAATCAAATAATATAAAATTTTTGAATTAAAAAATTATGCCACCAAAAAAACAGCAAAAGACAGGTACTTCAGCTGCAGCAGCACCAACAGTTGCTGAAGCTTCACCGCCAGTACCAGCGGTAGAACCACAAGCTGATATGCAAGGGGACGATGATATGAGAGAAGGTGATGGTGATACACCACCACCTATGCCTAGCCTACCACAACCAGCGACTGCAGTAGCACCAACTGCTGAAGCTTCACCGCTACTACCAGAATCACCAGCTGATATGCAAAAAGATGATGGTGGTACATCACCTATGCTTGGCCCACAATCACAACCAGCGGCTGCAGCAGCAGAAGCTCCATCTACTACCACCAAAGGACAACGTAGACTATATGCTTTAGCAAGAGTACTAGAGGGAACTGGCACATGTGTAGCTTTATGTATAGACGGAGAAGGAAAATTATTGGTAGCATCCAATTCTAAAACTAATCTTTCAAACGGTCCCGGTGAATTAGCAGAAATGACCCGAAAAACATTGGGATATTTTAGTGCTGTCGCCAAGGGTGATACTCCAGGTGATAAAGCTCAAATAATTAAAGAAGTTTGTGAACAAGCTGTTAAGGGAGCTGTAAGCGGGGTTACAAGTAAAAAGGGTGGTAATCTAGTTGTTGACAAGCAATCTCGCCTAGTAAATAATATCTTATTTGATGGAGATAGGTTAAGAACGTTTCAAGAAATTCAAGCAGAGGTAGGAAAATACAATCCGCTATATAAAAGAGGTGAAGGGTATACAACATACGAAAGCGCAGCACTAGATGCAGCTCTATTGGCTATTCATGATGTTGGTAGATATTTTACAAAGCTGGAACAAGATTTAAAAAGAACAGAGGGTTTGGATCCTGATCTTTTAAAATTAAAAGAGGCTTTGTCAAATCCTGGAAAGGGTTATATATTTATTCCAGATAAAACGCAACCGGGAAAGGTTTTTCATGCTGAAATGAAAATTTTAGATTACCTAAAACAAAAAAAAGAAATACCTCCAACAGAAGAAACGTATATTGCTATATCAAGATTGTGTTGCAAGCACTGTAATGCTTTCGTAAAGGCATTAAATCAACAACTTTCACAGCAGGGAAATTCTGTTGTACAAGAAAGAGCTCCAGAAGAAGATAGATTTATAGTAGAGGGAGCTCATGATACCAAACCTACAGGAGAGTGGCAATATCCTCCTTCTTTTGAAGAAGATACTGAATTAAAAGCATTGTATGGAGTTCAATTGGATGTTATTCCAAAACCTCAAAAAGGAACACACGTTGAACAACGTAGATCCTTGTCACCCAGTGAACCTGGAGTATCAGATGATGAAGGTAGAGCAGAAGATCGTCTTGCACAACCTCCATCAGGACCAAGTGCTGAAGGAAGACGAGTTCAGATGGAGACAATGGATGAATGGGATGATACTGATCAAAGTAAACGATCCTCCTCTCGTGCTTCCTCTCCCCATACAGAAGGAAGCTATGATGATGGACCACAAGATTTTAGATCAGGTAGTCAAAGACAAAGAGAGGACCGTATGGAGGCTAGGAGAGCAGATGGAGGGTTTTTGACTCTAACTCCTACTCCTACTTCATCTCAGCAGAGTAAAGATAGTTCCCGCAGAGAAGAAAGTGTTGAGTCGGGTAATTTATCTCCTGATGCAACACCTTTAAGAACCCCATCTCCTCTAAGAGAAGAGGGTAGAGGCTCAACACCTCCATAGTTTCAGCTGATGTAACACACAAAAGTATCATAATGTATCTTATGAAGAGCTTGTTGCAGCTACAATATTTATTCCTAGGAAAAAGATTTTGGTTTTAGGTAATTGTGTGCTCTATCCTGATGGGGCCAATAGAAAAAAAATAATTGTTAAAGAAGTTCTGTTGCCATTTGAAGTAATGTTTTGATGCTGTCTTTCGAGTTAAGGCATAAATTTAGTTGAACTAGCATTTTGATGCTGTCTTGCAGGTCAACAAGAGATTACAGTTTTTTGCATAGTTCTATATGTTCAGGATCAAAGCTCTGCCCGACTTAACCTTTGGTTAACTCCAAGAACTAACGCAACAAAAAAGCAAAATAGAAAATAGTTAATATTGGAGCTCGTTTTGTTAACGAAGTTATTAGATGGCATGCATTCGGGGAGCCATTTTCTATCACAGGTAGCTATTTCTACGGTGGTATGCAATTCTCAGTAGAAAACAAATATCGCCTATACCCTAGTCTAAGCCAACTATTGCAGCTTTTAGTACTTGAATTTTGGCTAAGCAATGAGGTTCCACTTTTCGCCTAATTTAACCAATTTCGCTCTCAGTTCTCAAAATAATGGGGCTTATAACACCCGCCCAACCGCTCTCAAGACCAATTGATCCGGGGTTTTTGGAAATTGTGAGTTTAAAAAAAGAGCGATCTCTGAGTACGTGATAGCAACGTAAAGTAATGGTAGCGAACCTAAAATAACATACCCCTTGACTCTTTAGTTAGTTTGTGGTAATCTTCTCCAAAATTCTTTATAATATTAAATAAAAAGGTTAAAGTTATGAGCGCAAGTTCAGAGAAGATAGGTTTTACTCCAAATAATTGCTCTATTTTAGAAAGATATCCAGTTCCTGAATTATTAGAAAAAGGAAGAGGTTTAGAAGAAATTCATTATGCATTATTACCACATTTTACATCAATGGAGTATAGAGCCTTAGCTTCAGGTATAGAGCTTGAAAGAGTGTGTACGGTTCAATCTATGGATCAAATAGATAGAATGAAAAGAGGAGAAGATGCTCCTTATTCTCGAGGAAAGTTTGATGTATTGCTTTTAGCTATGAGAAATAACAAAGTAACTATAAAAGAAGCTTTGAGTCTAGGAGGTAACATGGGAGATGCTATTGCCTTAAGCTGTGGAGCAACATTAGAGCAAGCGCAACAATTGAACAACGAACAAAGGGATGATTTTTGTAAAGGTGTTCCGTTTGAGCAAATAATAGGGGCATCAAAAGATATACGTCCTAATATAGCTGAACATCAGAACTTTCAAAAAAATGATAAACCCGAGGAACAACATCAGGAAAAGGAAGAAGAAGATAATACTCCTGAGCATCAAGAAACTAAAAAAGCTGATGGATTTAGTTTGTTTCTGAAAAATTTTGTACCTCAGTATATCTTAAGTTACTTCCAATCACCTACAGCTATTAAAGAAGAGCGTGTAAAAGAGCTTCCTACAATACAAGTTGATCCTGAGTTTATAAAACAATCTCCTGTTGAGTTACAATATGTGAAAGAAGTATCTCGTTTTAATTCGTTGGCAGGACATCCATACGGAAATCCTATAGGTGACCTAAAATGTCATAGCCAAAAACATTATTTTGTATTTACTGAAGGGATTATAGAAAAAGGAGTTTTACCGCAGATATACACTCCTTTTAATTGTATAGTAACAAGTATCAGAGATGATTCTCCCATAGATTATTCTTCTTCTTTACAGGATGTTAGAGGAAAACAAATACACTTACAAGCTAAAGAAAACCCTAATTTCTATATGATTCTTTTCCATGTGACAGCATCTTCTCAACTACATGAAGGAGCTCATCTTTCTGCGGGGGATGTTATAGGAACACATTATAGTTTTGAAACAAATTCAGATATTGCGCTATATCAAACCCACGAAGATGGACAGAAGTACCTACCTGCTTTTAAATATATGTCAGATGAACTTCTTTCCCAGTTTGGTTTATCTAAAGATTCTCTAGATAAGGTAATTATTTCTCCAGAGCTAAGACAAGCATTTCCATGCAATAATATGGGTTCTGATTTTGTAGCAGAGATTACAACTAAAGTGGGCGAAATGCCTCCTGAAGACTGGTATGTATTACCACACTAAGAGGGTCTGTCCGGAAATAGCTAGTTTCCCTAGAGAATATTGGAAGTAATCAATAATTCATAGTAGTATAGTAGCAACTCTATTTCAGGAGTAGCGTTTTATTAACGAAGTTATTAGATGGCATGCATTCGGGGAGCCATCCTCTATCGCAGGTAGCTATTTCTGTGATGGTATGCAATTCTCAGTAGAAAGCAAATGTCGCCTATACCCTAGTCTAACTCGGCTTTTCAGAATTTTAGACATTGTTTTCTTATTGTGCAATGAAGCTCCACTTTTCGCCTAATTCTCCCAAATTCGCTCTCAGTTCTCAAAATAGTGGGGTTTATAAGAGCTGCCTAATTGCTCTCAAGACCAATAGGTTCAGGGCTTTTGGAGAGTGAGAGTTTTAGATTAGAAAAGAGCGATACTTGAGTGTGTGCCATCTAATAACTTTTGGGGGTTTGACGTGAGACTACTATGGATTTTCAGTTGATTATTGACGCTTTATTTATTATTGATTCAAAAAACAACATCAGGAGGCACAGCTTATTAGTCCTTTAAAATAGAGCCTCTAAGTTTTTTAACAATATTAATTTTATTGTTTGGTAAATTAGGTTGTTGTATTTTAATCAAAGAAGATTATCTTGATATCATTCTAATAGCGCTATACTATAATAGAATAATTTATAGGAATCAAAATCTATAAAAGTAATGTCAAAATCAATTATAAAGACAGAGTCTGTTTGTCCAATTTGTTTAGAAAACATCCCAGCTTTGAAATATAAAAAAGGAACGGATGTCTTTATAAAAAAGATTTGTCCAAAGCACGGAGAATTTGTTAAACAAATAGCCAAAGATTCCAAAAGATTTTTCGATAAGACATTTTCGGTTGAAGGTAAAGAGTTTAATCCTTCTTGTAATTACAAAAAAGAGTGTGGTGAAGATTGTGGTTGGTGTAATGAACATGAACAACATATTTGCACTGGTCTTATTGAGGTCACAAATGCCTGTAATTTATCGTGTCCAATTTGTTATTTTGGAAAAAAGGGAAAAAAGCATATTTCTTCCGAAGAGTTTAGTAGAAGACTAAAAACCATTTTGTTGGTAGAACAAGGTAAATTAGACGTTTTACAAATCTCTGGAGGAGAGTGTCTTATTCATCCAGAATTTTCTGATTTATTAGATATAGCTTTGCAAAAAAATATTGGTCGTATCTTAATTAATTCCAATGGCTTAGCTCTTTTAAAGAACGAGTCAATTTTTCAAAAAATTAAAAAACATAAAGACAGAGTAGAAGTATATCTGCAATTTGATGGCTTTGATGATGATATATACAAGACGTTAAGAGGAAAATCTCTTTTAAAAGAAAAACAAGAGATTTTACAAAAATTAAATAATAATGGTATAAAAATCTGTTTAGCAGTTACGATTTATCAAGATAATTTAAAACAAATACCGGATATTTTAGATTTATGCGTAAAAACAAAAAATATTTCAGGTGTTACTTTTCAGCGACTAACTAAAGTTGGAAATGCTGTTGGAACAAAAATTAAATCTGTTTTTCAAGAAGACATTCTTCTTGCCTTAGCGTCTAGTAAGTTAATGGCTTATAAAGACATAATTCCTCTACCTTGCTCACATGAAAATTGCACAAGTTTAGCTTTCTTGTTTTGTACCAAAGATAAAGTTTATTCCATTGGAGATTTTATTGACTATAGCAAGTGCAAAGATGTTATATCCAATCGCATCGCTTTTGATAACACAATTCTTGAATATATGGAAAAAAATATTTGCAACTGTTTTGTTGGGAAAATAGTGGGTAGTTCTTTTGCTCTTGAAAAACTACAAGAATTTTCGAAGGGAGAAGGCAGTCAGCATAATGATATGAAAATTGTAAGAATCATTGTAAAGAATTTTATGGATGTGGAAAATTTTGATTTTGAAAGAGCAAAAAAATGTTGTACCGGAGTTTCTATAGGTGATAATAAAGTTATTCCATTTTGTATTTATAATATGTTAAAAGGTAAAAGATCATGGTAAAAGAAACTGATAAAAAAGACGATCTTTCATTTTTGAGGTCGTTTATAGGGTTTATTGTAGCGCTCTTAGTAATTCCCTTTTTATTTGTAATAACGTGCTTTCCGTTAGGAGCTGCAAACCCCTCAATTATTCCAGGTTATTCTTTATTTTTTGCAATATTGTGTATTCTTGCTGCTATAAAAATAAAAAACATAGGATTTAGAATTGGAGTAGCTATTGCTATAGGTTTAATAATAATATACTTGACTCCAGGGATATCATAATATGTTTTTATACATCTTATTCTCTTTTATCGGTATAGGTTTGGGTGGTTTGTCTGCCTTAAAACTTAATATAGGGCGAAAAATCAACGTTAATACAAAGATAGATATTTTTATTGCAGCAGGTATTGGATTAATTATAGGTGCAAAAATTCCAATATGGATATCATATGGGCTAACTACAAAATATCTAATTTATGGAAAAAGTTATATAGGTGGTATATTAGGGGCTTTTATTGTGATCAATATTTATAAATATCTAAGACATAAAACTCACGAAACATTTGGCGATAATTTTGCGATACCTCTTGCTATAGCTTCTGGGTTTGGAAAGATAGGTTGTTATTTTAATGGTTGTTGTGGTGGAACCATAAAAATACCAGTACAATTAATTGAAAGTGGCTTTGAGTTTACAATGGTAGTAATTCTTTATTATATGTATAAAACAAATAAACTTAATAGAATATTATTTCCATTTTATGTGCTTTCTTATTTAATAATGCGATTTATCGTTGAATTTGTTAGAACAGAACCAATAGTCCTTTGGGGCCTAACAATATATCAAATTATGTCTCTAATTTTCACTCCCATATTTGTTTTATTAATTATTAAACGCAAAAGTTATGCAAATTAATTTTGATAAAATTCTCACGCTAGCTTCCTATTCTGAAAACAGCATATTGTTTATGTATGGATTAGGATTTATTTATGTAACGGGTTTCGTATTATTAATTGCTGTATTGTTTAAATTTGTAAAATATTTTTTTTCTAAATCGCAAAAAACAATAATCAAAGAGCGGCATCCAATTTCTACTTTGCTAATGACATGTATTGTAGTATCGTTCTTGCCTTTTTGGTTTTACAGTATTGGACAATTAAAGATGTCAAATACATTACAATATTCTTATTTTGCTATTGGGGTTTTGTTTTGTGTTTTTGCCATTTTTTGGCATATATGGGCAAAAATTAATATTGGGTTACTTTGGTCTGATGATATCGAAATTAAGAAAAATCATAAGCTAATCACAGATAAAGCTTTTGGATTGGCTAGACATCCAATGTATGGCTCTCTCCTGATGTGGTGCTGGGGAAGTAGTTTTATAATGATGAATTGGATAACTCTTGTTTTAAACACAGTTATTTTTTTGCCTCTAATGATTATAAGAGCCAGATCAGAAGAAAGGCTATTAACAAAAATAGACTCGCATTACTTAATATATAAAGAAAATGTTCATATGCTTTTTCCTACAATATCTGGGAAAATTGCGAATATAATTAAAATATCATTAATTATTCTCTTCGCTTACTATGTTTGGATTGGGCTAAATATATCTATAGTTGTTCTATTATTTTTTCTACATTTGTTTTTGGGTTATACTTTGGAACCGCAGAAAGTAGCTTTTTCTTATCGTTCTAAATCGGCAATTTTGGTCTTTATTTGGCTTTTATCTATCCAAATACCTTTTGTGTATTATTTTTTATACATTGTATTAGTAATGCTAATTTACGGATTAAAATGGGATTGTCCTTGCATGATGATGTACGAGAAATACAAGGGGTGCCCCTGCTTCTTTTTAATAAAAAAGCTTTCATTGTCTTGTAAAGATAAGCACTAGAAAGCCTTAATAAATAGGTTTGTATTTGGCTCTGATACTGTCTTGCAGGTCAACGAGAAATATCATTGAATCAGCATTTGGTTAACACCAAGAACTAACACAATAAAAAAGCAAAATAGAAAATAGTTAACACTGGGGCGTTTTTTGTTAACGAAGTTATTAGATGGCATGCATTCGGGGAGCCATCCTCTATCGCAGGTAGCTATTTCTGTAGTGGTATGCAATTCTCAGTAGAAAGCAAATATCGCCTATACGCTAGTCTAAGCCAGCTATTGCAGCTTTTAGCACTTGGATTTTAGATATGCAGCGAGGTTCCACCTTCTGCCTAATGCTCCCCCATTTTGCTCTCGGTTCTTAGATTAGTTGGGTTTAGAAGAGGCACATAATTGCTCTCGAAGCCAGTGGGTCAAGGTTTTTCAAAATTGTAAGTTCTAGAGAAGGGCTATACTCTAAGTAGAATAAAAATCCTCTCTTTTTAATTCATAAAGAATTAGTCTTTCTTTAATTTCTCCTACAAAAATTTCTTTTGGATCTGTAAAGCCAATTTTTTCAAGAACTGATTTATACCCCTTACTATCTTTATCTGGGTTGTACGTTGAGAGTATTCTATCTTTCTTATTAATTTTTTTAAAAGCATAATCTAAAATTGCGACACTAGCTTCTACCGCAAAATCAGTTCTGTTCTGAAATTTTTTAAAAAATATGTAATCAAAATCAACATCAGTTAATGTATAAAATTCAGAACAAGCAGACTTTCTGTTATCAGTTTTTATCGTTATTCTGCCGATAAGCTCATTTGTACTTTTACTAAAAACCATAAACTCACCAAGCTCTGTATTTTTGTATGCTTCTATAAACCTGGAAATACGACGTTTTACGCCTTCAATATGACTGTCGCTTGAATGAGTTGAGTGATCACGCCATAGTTGGAGAAGATTTTTAAAGTCTTCTTCAATATATGGGCAAATATAAAAATTTTCCGTTTCCACTACAACAACTCTTTTAATATCTGATATAGTTTTAGTTTTTTTTAGATTTTTATTCATAATAAGTCTTCATTGATTTTAATTAATAATACCTATAATTATACCCTCTATTTATTAACAAAAGGTTAAGTCCAAGAACTAACGCAACAAAAAGCAAAATAGAAATTAGTTAACACTGGGGCGTCTTTTATTAACGAAGTTATTAGATGGCATGCATTCGGGGAGCCAATTCTATGTAGGATACGCAATTCTTAGTAGAGATTGAGTGGCGCCTATACCCTAGTCTAAGCTAGCTATTGCGGCTTTTACCTGTTGGATTTTTGCTAGTTAGTGAGGCTCCATTTTTACCCTAATTTACCCAATTTTCGCTCTCAGTTCTCAGACCATTTGGTTTTAGAACATTCGACCAAATGCTCTCAAAGTCAATAGGTCCGGGGTTTTTAGAGAGTGCGAGTTCTAAAAAAAGAGCGGTACCCGAGTGCATGCCATCTAATAACTTTTGACTAATGTTAAGTGTAGGTGTTTGCAATAAAAAAGAGTCTATCATATACTCTAATACAGTATCAAAGAAAGTGATTGACTCTCACCACTTCTCTTTGTTCTCTTCCAATATCCTTAGTTTTTCTTTTACTCTTTTCCTGAATTCTTCTTCATCTATGTTTATATCTTCCTCAAAGGCTTCATCATCTCTGGGCCAAAAATCCTCTATATCCACAGCTTGTAGTTCATCATAAATATCTAAAAACAAATTATTAAAAGGCCATATAATTTTATTTACTTCTTTTTCGTATTGCTCTTCGGTAATTTCCTTTTTTATAGCTTGTTTCATTAATTTGTCTAAAACAAGTCGCTCTTTGGAGGAAATTAATTTTTTATCTTTGTCTATATCTTGGCTACGTTGAGACAAAAACCAATCACTAAATTCCTTGCCCTCAATCTTGTTATCAACAAAATTTTGCATTTTTTTCATATATAACCATCTATTTTTATATCTACTTTTAATTATCATTGTAAGTTTCCCCTTGTTTTTAAATAATATTCTTGCTTAGAACCTTTTTCTAATTCCCATCCACTAATAAATTTACCATCAGTGCCTTTCATTACATCCCTGCCAGTCTTCGGATTATAAAAATGCACTACTTTTTCTGTGCCTCTATGGGTTCCAGCAAATGCAATTGTATCAGAGCTTTGAACATGCTCTATTAATTTTTGTCTAAATAGGTCAGAATTTTGTTTGTTATAGTTTCCTATTATGCCAAATTTACCAGCATGTTTGAATTTCATTTGAATTTGAGAGTCAAGTACTGCCATTTCTTTTTTAAGCAAACCTACATCTAACTCAACGTAATGTTTAAAGCCCTCGCCAACCTCTGAACCTATTTTTACAACTGATGGCTTAAAAGCGTTGCTCGCCATTTTATATAAACTAGCTATTACTAACGCAGCATCTATAACTTCTCTTTGATCTTCTGTAGTGCTTTTTTCATATTTTTTATTTATGTATTTAAAAAATTCAACGCCTAAATTTACTGTATTATCATTGAAGAACTTAGTTGCTTTCTCGCCTCTGCCTTCTGCGAATGCTTTTCTGGTTTTTTCTATTTTTTCTTTAATCCCGCAACTAGGACACTTTTTTTCTGCAAAATCTATTACTCTTTCTCCCGCCGCTGAGGCCATCTCCTTCACCCCTCTTGACAGCTCCGCTAATTCTTCAAAGACTTTATCTGGATCAGTGCGAAACCGCTCTCTCTTGTTCATTTCTTCTGCAAATGCTCCTATAAGGTCTATTATTTTCTCAAGCGGAGATAATGAACCTGACGAATCTACACCTTTCGAGTATGCTGCTTCCAGTGACTGAAAGGCCTCCCCTGCACTATAAGAAAGAGGATCTTCTTTTGGTCTTTTTATAAAGACCACTGAATCTGGTTCTGATTGACCTTCTTCAGATTCTTCTTGACTTTTTTCTCTTGCATTTTTTTTGTTTGCTTCTGATTCTTTCTGTTCTTCTTCACCTACATTTGGTTGAGTTTTTTCTTGTTCTTGCTCATCTGGATTTGGCCGTGGTTTAGCCTTTGCTACATTGTAAGCACTTGTTATTTCCTGTGTTACTCTATAATCATCTGCTGCTTTGAGATAACCAAAAGGATTTGTTTTTATCTCATGATCTACACTTTTCCTTA
>Ga0233431_1003672_pt1 | contig 17862 bp, 14 predicted proteins | sample SI_118_April2016_FD_179867 | JGI IMG/M metagenome (GOLD analysis project Ga0233431, IMG submission 179867) | Seawater microbial communities from Saanich Inlet, British Columbia, Canada - SI_118_April2016_200_MG | ecosystem: Environmental > Aquatic > Marine > Inlet | place: Canada: British... | reverse complement strand
GGAAAGGGAAACAACGAGGAATTAGACCAAGAACTTGCTAAAAACTAATTATATATAAATAAAGTCACTTGGACTTATTAACCCCTACCAAAATGAAAAAATTCTTTTCATGGAAAATAATCGCAATTCTAGTTGCAACCCTAGTACTAGGATTCTTTGACGCACCAGACAAAGTGCAACAAACAATTCTACCTTTCGTCCCAGAGTCAATTACAGACACAAAAATCCATCTTGGACTAGATCTCCAGGGAGGATCTCAGCTCGATTACAAAATCGACCTGCGAAAAGTGCCTGAAGAAGACAGATTCGCAATCATCGACGGTGTAACAGAAGTTATTAATAGACGTGTAAACAACCTCGGAGTAGCTGAACCAAACATCTACACTTCAGAACTTGCAGGTGAGTTCCACGTAATCGTAGAGTTGGCAGATCTAGCAACACTCACAGACGCAGACATCAAACAATACTTGAAATCAGACAAAACTCTCGAAGAATTGACAGACGATGAAAAGAAAACACTCAGTTTGGAAAAAGCGAAAGCAACGGTAGGAAAAACAATCCAACTTGAATTCAAAGAGCAAAAAGAAAAACTTGATCCACAAGAAAAAGAAAAGGTTCAAGCACAAGCACAAGCAGCTCTCGAAAAGATTAAATCAGGAACAGACTTTGACGTAATAGGACAAGAAGAACAACTCGCATACCCAGGAAAAGTAAGATATGAAACATCAGAATTCGTATTCGCAAACGAAATCGTTCCAGAAGCATTGGCTGACGCTGTAATGCTACTTGCGCAAGAAGCCTACACTTCAGAATTAGTAGAAGTAGGCGGAAGCTTCGTAATCACAGAAACCGGAGAAACTCAAGAAGACACAGCCCTAGTAATAGCTAGACTTGATGAAACCACAGAAGAAACAAAATTCGATAAAAAAGTTGAAGCAAGCCACGTCCTTGTAGCGTGGGCAGGAGCAACAAATGCATCAGAAGAAGTAACAAGAACAGAAGAAGAAGCATACGAGGAAGCAAAAGTAGCCCTCGCAAAAATCAATGAACAAGGAACTCCATTCGACAGAGTCGCTTTATTTCACTCAGACGATCCAAGCAACAAAGAAAGTGGAGGTAAATTAACAGTACCAGTAACAGGAGACGGCACGTATGTATACGACTTCGAGCAAGCAGCTCTCGCATTAGAAAATAGCGGAGACATCTCTGACATTATCAAAACAGAATTTGGGTACCACATCATCAAAGCAAACAACGTAGTAAATGATGTCAAAGAAGTACAATACAAATATACAACAATCCGTTACTCAACAACTCCAGACCCATGGAAAGACACAAGCCTAACAGGTAAAAACTTCGTCCACGCAGACGTACAATTAGATCAATTCTATCAACCTTATATAACAATCGAATTCGACGACGAAGGATCTCGTCTATTTGAAGAAATCACAGGCCGAAACGTAGGACAACCTGTAGCAATCTTCGTAGGAGGAAATCTAATATCAGCACCTAGAGTAAACGAGAAAATAGTAGGTGGACACGCACAAATCACAGGAAGCTTCTCGCAAGACGAAGCAACCACCTTGGCAAGAGACCTAAATACAGGAGCAATCCCCGCTCCTATCGTTCTAACAGGAGAATACACAATAGGAGCCACTCTCGGACAAAACGCTCTTAAAGTGTCAATCTGGGCAGGTTTGATTGGGTTCTTAATATTATGTGCCTACATGCTGCTTCGATACAGAGTCCCTGGAATTCTCGCAATAGTAGCTCTTGTAGTCTATGGAGTAATTCTACTTTTCTTAATCAAATCAGAACTACATTTAGGAATCGCATTACCAGTAGCCATTGTCTCATTCCTAACAATTGTATACAAAACACTCAACTCAAAAGACTCAGGAGGAGAAAAAACAATCACCTTCCTACTCTCTTGTGTTGTCTTTTTCTTCATCACATTCCTTTTGAAAACAGGAGTTGTAATGACTCTTGCCGGTGTGGCAGGTTTGATCCTATCACTCGGTATGGCAGTCGACGCAAACATCCTTATCTTCGAAAGATTCAAAGAAGAATTACGCGCAGGACGCCCATACACTTCGGCTGTTGAAGAAGGTTTCCACAGAGCATGGAGTTCAATCCGTGACTCAAACTTCTCAACATTGATCACTTGTGGAGTACTATTCTACTTCGGAACATCAATCATCCGAGGATTCGCATTCAACTTGGCTGCAGGTATCTTGATCTCTATGTTCACAGCTATCACAGTCACAAAAGTTCTCCTCCACGCACTCGGCACAACAAAATATTCAAAAGATCTCAAATACCTAGGAGTTAACCCAGAAAAAACTGGCAAAACAAACTTCAAATTCATCAAGAACTCAAAGAAATTCTTGAGCTTCTCTGGAGTTTTGATCGGAATCTCAATCGTCGCAGTTCTCGCCTTCGGATTCAGACCTGGAATCGACTTCACAGGAGGAACTTTGATGGAAGTTAAATTCAGCGAACCAGTAACAAAAGAACAACTTCAAGAATCACTCATTGAGATCCAAGAAGAAATCAACACTGGAGTAGTCAGTGCCCCTGCTGAACCTGCCGCACTTGAAACCGCACCTACTGCACCTGCTGAACCAGAAGCAAGCCTTTTCAACACAGCATATGCTGAAGACGTTGAACTAGAAGGTGGAGAAACTCCACCAGAAGACATTCCTGTAGAAGATCTGCCTGATGACCTCGAAGAAGTCGCCTCTCCAGACGTTCCAGTAATAATGGAGACCGCAAAAACACCAGAACCTGAAACAGAGCTGCTCGATCTCAAAAACATCCAAATAGTTCCATCTGGCGACAATTCATTCATCATCAAGACCAAATACCTAGAATCAGAAACTCACGACAAAATTATTGAAAAACTTGGAACAAAATTAGGGTCTCTAACAGAACCACGTTTCACAACAGTTGGACCAACAATCGGATCAACTTTGAAGCAAAAAGCGATCTTCGCAATCTTCGCCACAATCCTAATCATTATCCTTTATGTAGCGTTTGCGTTCCGCAAGATTCCAAAAGCGGTTTCACCCTGGAGATTTGGTGTCAGCGCAATTATAGCACTCATACATGACGTGATCATCGTAACAGGATTCTTCATCATACTAAGCACGATAATAAATATAGAAATCGACGCACTCTTCATCACGGCCCTTCTCACAATCTTGGGTTACTCAGTCAACGACACAATCGTTGTATTCGACCGAGTACGTGAAAATTTGAAGACAGCTGGAAGAGATGAATCACTAGAAGACATCGCAGACAGAGCTCTCAACCAAACACTAGGAAGATCATTGAATACAAGTGTCACATCTCTCATCACCGTAATCGCTCTCTTCATCGGAAGTTTCTACGGAGGTGCAGAAGCAATCAGATACTTCCTGCTCGCATTGATAGCGGGTATGGCAATTGGTACTTACTCATCTATTTTCGTAGCAAGTTCAGGATTGGTGATTTGGACCAAATGGGCAGCTAAAAAAGCAGACGAGAAGTTGAGAAAGGCATAAAGGCTTGAACCTAGACCTGATCAGATATAAACTATAAAGGCCAGCATAATGTTGGCCTTTATTTTAAAGTTCGCAAACACGCGCCCGTGGCTCAACTGGATAGAGCATCGGTCTTCGGAACCGAGGGTTACAGGTTCGAATCCTGTCGGGCGTACCATTTAGTAGCGAGAAATCTGATCCGAAGCGAAAGCAAACTCACATGTTTGCCGTAGCGAAGGAGAAAAAGCGCATAAAAATCGTGACGGCCAGGAACAAGATTTTTAAAGCTTTTTCAGGATTTCCCTACTGAAATCACCTTGCCTTCAAGTAAAAAGAGTAATAAAATCAGCTCCTGTATTTTAAATAAACCCAAACCATGAGAAGAATTGAAGATAGACAACCAGATACACAAGTAGAAAGACCAGAAACTCCAACCGACCCAATCACAATAGCAGCAATAAGAGATCTACAAGAACAACTCCTAGACACTAGAGAGTTTGAAAAAAAAGTAGGAATTACTCCTCTAGAATTAATACAACAAATAAGAACAGGCCAACTGGGCCCAGTCGCAAGACAATTCTTGAGAGAAACAAAAAAAGAAATGCAAAGGCAATAACAAACTAACAATGGAACTCGTAACAGACCACATCTCAGGTCACGACAAAAAACCTATAATGCCACTTACACTCCAAACACTACTGGCATCTCTAAGACCAGAGCTTATGGAAGGAACTCAAGACTGCGACACAGTTGCACTAACAAGGCGTTTTGAAGGCCTTAGAATCCAAACTTTACTAGATGAAGCAGAATTATCTGGCCAAAGAGATCAGCAGTTACAAGAAGTTGCTAATGCAGTTAAAGATCTACTTCAAGACTAATTCATCAAAACCCCACCCCTCCTTCCCCACAATCTTTTTGCCTTCCAAAAACTCTTTTGCTAGAATCAACACATGCCATCTGAACTCTACAAAGCAGACTCCATAGAAGAAGCCAAGAAAAAGCTTCGAAAAATTTACCAAAAAAGATCCCTATCACTAGAAGAGATCAAAGCCAAGAAATACGAAAAACTCAAACAATCTGAACACGAAGATTCAGATAACCACTTCAACGAAGAACGATTAGGCAAAGAAACCAAGGCAACCGACATCGCTTACTACAAATACCTCGAAAAAGGCTACATCGCCTACAGAATCCTTTACGTCGACACCGAAGGCAACAAAGAAGAAGACTTCTTCATCATCAAGCCAAATCCAGAATACAACGACTAGATTGCCCCAAATTTAAAAAGCACCTCCATACAAGAAATTGTGATTCACAAGCGGTCTGTGTTCGCGCTCAACTGAAGATTTTTTGATATACACATCCAAACCCTTCTCCAAAAAAATCTCATACATCAATTGCTCTCGGTCACGAGAGTGAATTTTGATGATAAATTTGCGTTCAGTTGTAATCATGTTGGTAAGGATTAATCAAACCTTAGAAGGTGCGAATCATAACATCATCCACGCGACTAGTCAACCTCATCTTGACAAAACCCTGGAAGAAGGTATACTTCCTTCTATTTTCACAAACCCATAAATAACCATAAAACCATGAATATTCGCAAAAAATTCTCGCGCTTGATCAAGCCGAAATTCACCAAGAAAGCCATAATGCACTTTGCATGCCTTTCCCTAACGACCCTACTCCTGTTAACAGCATGCGGAGCAGAACCTGAAACAGCAGAAGAAGTCCAAGAACCACAAGCAAAAAGAATCGAGATTTTCACGGTTGGACAAAACTCAACCACTCTATCTTTCACCAAGAACGGACAACTTCAATCAGGTTCAACAAGCTTTGTAATTCCACAAACATCAGGAACAGTCACTGATGTAAAAGTAGAAGTAGGAGACAAAGTAAACGAAAACCAAACACTGATAACTCTTGGAAAAAGTCTATCAACAGATTCAGCAGCTCTAAACTACAAATCTGCATTAGAAGGACTTGAAAAACTAGAAGACACCCGTTTCAAAACAGATTACGCAGCTCAAAAAAGCATCGACCAAGCCCTCATTGGCTACTACACAGCATTAGAAGGAGTCCAGAACACAATCACTTCAAAAGAACACGCAGAAACCCTCTACGAAGAACAAACAGACCTGTTAGAAGACGCTATCGATGACCTAGAAGACACATTAGACGACATCGACAACGACAATCCATCATACATAGAAGTAGAAACAGCCCTAGAACAAGCAGAATCTCAACTTGAACAACTAGAAATCGGCCACGAAGCACAGATAGATCAGCTGATATACGGGATCTCGATGGCAAAAGCTCAACTAGAAGCAAGTATAAACAGTGTAGAAACTGTTCAAACACAATATTCCCTACAATTCATACAAATAGATTCTACAATCCTACAAGCAGAAACAGGAGCAGATCTAGCTTATCTTCAACAACAAGCCAGAAACGTAAAAGCTCCAATCTCAGGAACAATAACAAACGTTCAAACAGAAGTAGGATCATTCGCAAGCCCAGGACAAATCCTACTCACAATCGAAGATATTCAAGAATTAAAAGTAACAACATATCTTGCACCCGAAGAAACAACCATGGTAAACGAAGGATCACTCGTATCAATCACAACTTCAACAAGTTCAACAACAGGTCTAATCAACTACATCAGCCCTACCCTATCACAAAACGGAAAGGCCGAAGTAGAGATTAGCCTAAGCGACAAAAAGAACCTTTATTCAGGTGAAATAGTAGAAATTACATTCACCCCAAATTTACAAAATTTAGCGACACTAATTCCACTAAACAGCATAATCATAGAAGATGAACAGTACTTCATAAACACAGTTTCATCTGATAAAACAATTGAAAGAATAGAAGTGCAAATCGGACAAATAATTGGACAATATGTAGAAATATTAGAAGGAATTAATTTTGGAACAAAAGTAGCATTATCAACAGTCTTTCTCCGAGAAGGAGACGCTGTAATCTACAAAGTAAAAAGATCAGCTAAATCACCTAGATCATGAATAACGCTTGGACGTTCTTTATAAAAAGAAGAGTTGTAGCCTGGGTAATTATCGCAGGGATAATCATAACAGGAGTATTTTCTGCAACCTCAATCCCAAAAGAATCTTTTCCTGAAGTAGAATATCCAATGGTAATGGTTTCATCAGTTCTACCAGGTGCAACCCCATCAGATACAGAAGATCTTCTCACAAAACCATTAGAAAAAGAAATAGCCCCAATCTCGGGCATTTCAGTACTTCAATCAACATCTAGTTTCTCTTTTTCAACAATATTCGTAGAATTCGAAGCAGATCAAGACGTAAACGAAGCAATCGACAAAGTAAAAGAAGCCGTTGACCGAGCAAAAACCAAACTACCAGATGAAGCGACAGACCCACAGATCATAAAATTCGACCTGAGTGAAATTTCAGTTATCACCTACTCACTCATTTCAGATACAGCAGTAATAGATTTGAGCGAAATAGCAGAAGAAGTTCAAACAGAGCTAGAACAAGTCTCTGGAATTTCAAGAGTTTCAATCTCAGGAGACCTAAAAAAAGAAGTCCATGTAATAGTAAACCAATCAAAACTTGAAAATGCAGGCTTAACAATAACCGATATCAGCAATGCTATTAAATTCGGAAATTTAAACCTACCTGCAGGAGCAATAGAAATCGACAAATCAGCATATTCACTCCGATTCGAAAATGAAATAACAAACCCACAAGAACTAGGAGAAATAATCATAGGATCAAACCTCCAGCTAAAAGATCTAGCCAGAATCGAAACCGGAACAACAAGCAAACAAACACTGTCTAGACTCTCAAACCAAGGAGATGAACCAAAAAATGCAGTCTCTTTAACGGTAGTCAAAAAGAAAGGAGGCAACACAATCAAAATAGTAGAAGCCCTCGACACAAGACTAGAAGAGTTGAAAACAAACGGAACAATCCCTGAAGGAACAGAAGTTCTAGTCACAAACGACAACGCGCAATTCATCAAAAGAGACTTGGGAACACTCACCCAAAACGGAATCACAACGATCTTTATTATTATTGGAATTCTATTCCTAGCGATTGGACTGCGTGAAGGGATTATCGCAGGAATGGCAATTCCACTAACATTCTTAATTTCATTCTCAATTCTCTACTTTAAAGGAGAAACTTTGAACGGCTTAACTCTATTCTCATTAGTAATTTCCTTGGGTCTACTCGTAGACACAGCAATAGTAGTTATGGAAGGAATTTATGAAGGAATCAACGAAGGTTTGAGCAGAAAAGACGCAGCAATCCAATCCGTAGAAACATTTAGATGGCCACTAATAGCAGGTACAGCAACCACTGTATTCGCATTTTTCCCAATGCTTCTTGTAAGTGGAATCATGGGTGAATATTTGAAAACAATGCCAATCACAATCTCAGGAACCTTGATAGCCTCATTATTTGTATCACTATTTTTGATACCAGCAATAGCTACTAAATTTTTGAGAAAGAACAAGGTGGGACAAAAAAAGGCAATAATCGCACCAATAGTAAATTTCATGAAAGGTATCCAGAAAAATTATCTAACAAAATTGCTTCATTCACGAGCTAAAAGATTAGTCTTAATGTTCACAATCTTAACAGCATTCGTAGCCAGCATGGCCTTACCTATGACAGGAGCACTCTCTACAGAGATGTTCACTGAATTTGACGCCGATTACTTCATTATAGATATAGAACTTCAGCCAGGGACAGTATTGGAAGAAACAGACAAATACGTGAAACAAGTAGAAGATTACCTTCGTGAACAAGACGAAGTAATAAATTTCGTATCAATCGTAGGATCAGCACAAACACAAGCACTCACAGATATGGGAGAAATGAATTCCATAAACATGAGTAGCAATATCGCAAACATAACAGTAAATCTATCCCCAGCCGATCAAAGAGAAATAGCCAGTTATGAAATTGCAGACCCAATCAGAGAAGAATTAAAAGCACTGATTCCAGAACCAGAAATATCAGTGCGTGAATTAAAAGACGGACCACCCACAGACGCAGCAATAGCAGTGAAAATTTCAGGTGCTGACATGGCAATCCTGAAAGAATTAGCAACAAAAGTTGAAACTTTAGTAAACAACACCGAAGGAACAACAGAAGTTAAAAACAGCTTGGAAAAAGGTCTTAATGAATTCGTATTCAACCTAGACCAAAACAAATTAGCATTCCACGGACTAGCAGAAGCACAAGTAGTCATAGTGATAAGAGGAGCAATCCAAGGTGAAGACGCAGGAGAACTAGCAATAAACGAAGAAGACGTAGATATAGTAGTTAAATACGACGACAACAACCTCGACCTCACAGAGCTACAAAGTATTCAAATTCCATCCCCAAGAGGACACATGGTAAGCCTCAATCAATTAGGAACATATTCTCTGGGCGAAAGTTTATCTAGTATCGTACGTGAAGACCAAGAAAGAATGATAAAAGTATTAGGAGAGGTAAAACCAGGATTCAACGCAGTAGTAATAACTCAAGAAATCACAGAAAAAATAGAAGACATAGAAGTACCAAGCGGCTACACAGTCAGCTTCGGTGGTGACTTCGAACAAGTTCAACAATCATTCAACGAACTATTCATGGCAATGATAGTGGGACTCTTACTCATAGCACTCACTTTGGTTTTGCAATTCAACTCGTTCAAACAATGTTTCATCATCTTATTCACCCTACCACTAGCATTGATAGGAGTATTTCCAGGATTGATGTTAATCGGAATGAACTTAAGCTTCTCAGCATTTATCGGAGTTGTAGCACTAGTAGGAATAGTGGTAAATGACGCCATCGTATTAATTTCACAAATCAATAGAAATCGTTCAAAAGGAGAATTAAGTTTTGAAGAGAGTATAATTGAAGCAGCTTATCATCGTTTTCAACCAGTCCTACTAACAACAATCACAACCATCTTCGGAATCCTTCCTGTAGCACTTATAGACGATCAGTGGGGAGGAGTCGGATATTCAATTATCTTCGGGCTCTTAGCCGCTACAGTCCTAACACTACTCGTTATTCCAGTAATGTACTATATGTTGGAAAGAAAGAAGGCAATGAAAGCTCAATTAGCGGAAGACTAAATTTTTCTCAAGACATAAGTTCTGTGATAGACTTCCCGCACTATGTACGCTGACATCGCATTCCAGCAGAAAATTGGCGACCAAGAAACTCTGACCTACAAAGTCCCCTCTTCGCTTGAACAAACAATCAAGCCAGGGCATCTTGTCGTCCTAAACCTAAGAAACCGTTTAACAACCGGTCTAGTTTGGCACACACACAACAACGAACCTGATTTCAAAACCCAAGAAATTGAAGGACTGAGCAACCCAGATCCACTACTAACAGAAACCCAGATCCAACTTGTAAAATTCATATCTGATCACTACTTCGCTCCATTATTCAAAGTACTAAAACTATTCATTCCAGCTCGAATATTCAAAGCAAAGCCAATGAGACTTCGCGAAAAAGTAGAAACCCTCCCAAAACATATCGCTCTTAAAATACTAACCAAATCACAACAAGAAGCATTCGACACAATCGAAAACAAAGGTGAACAAAAAAATAGCACAAAAACAGCAGACAAAACAGATTCCCAATCTGATTTTGCCAAAAACAAAAATCAAGAAAACAACCCCGCGAACAAATTTCTTATACACGGAATCACTGGGTCAGGAAAAACAGAAATCTACCTTCATCTCGCAAAAAAACACATAGATAACAACAAACAAGTTCTAATTCTAGTACCAGAAATCTCCCTCACCCCACAGACAGTAGAATACTTCGAATCAAGACTTCAAATCAAAGCAGCAGTAATCCACAGCCGCCTTTCTGAAGGAGAAAAATACAAAACATGGCAAGACATCCAAGCAAACAAAAAATCGCTCGTAATAGGATCTAGGTCTGCAATCTTCTCACCATTCAAAAACCTAAGCCTAATAATAATAGACGAAGAACATGAGTTCTCATACAAACAAGACCAAGCCCCTAGATATCTGACACACGCTGTCGCAGAATATATGGCAAAACTACAACCAATCAAATTAGTACTCGGCTCAGCAACACCATCGATAGAAACAACCTTCAAATACACAGACGCAACCGTCCACCTCCAACAAAGAATAGGAATAGCTCAACTTCCAAAAATACACATCGTAGACATGCGCGAAGAATTTAAAAAAGGAAATAAATCAATCTTCTCAGACAAACTCTTCAACGCAATAAACAAAACACTCAAAGAAAATAAACAGGCAATTCTTTTCCTAAATCGTAGAGGATCTGCATCATCAATAGTATGCCGCGACTGCGGATTAAAACTCACATGCAAAAACTGTGACGTCCCAATGACATACCACGCACGAACCCTAGGAAAACCAGTCACAATCTGCCATCACTGTGGACAAATTGGCTCAATCCCAATCAATTGTCCAAACTGCCAAAGCCCACACATCAGATACCTGGGCATAGGAACAGAACGCATCGAAGAAGAAACAAAAAAATTGTTCAAGAATGCCAGAGTACTGCGAGCAGATAAGGATACTACTTCCCGCAAAGATAGCTTTGAACAAATTTATAGTTCATTCAAGTCACATGAAGCAGATATTCTAATTGGAACCCAAATGATAGGAAAAGGACTCCATTTGCCGAACGTAAATCTAGTAGGAGTAATCCTCGCCGACATCGGCCTCAACATCCCAGATTTCAGAAGTTCAGAAAGGAGTTTCCAACTCTTAACACAAGTCGCAGGCCGAGCAGGCCGCTCACAAGAAAAAGACGACCTAGGACAAGTCGTTATCCAAACCTACTCACCAGACCATTTCGCCCTCCAGGCCACAGAGACACACGACTACAAGGCCTTCTACAACATTGAACGTCAACAAAGACAACTCCTCAAATACCCACCATTCTCAAGTCTGGCAAAACTATCAATCGAAACCCCAAAATTCCTGGACGCAAAAAACAGAGCAGAAGAATTGGAAGAAATTCTAAAACAAACTTTAAACAAAAACCCAGACCTAAAAACAAAGGTCGACGAAATCAACACATACCCAGCCTTCATCCCACGTCTTCACAACAAATACAGGTACAGAATCCTCATCAAAGGGTCAGAACCACAAGCTTTGATAAAATCATTGGATCAAAAAAGTATCTCCGATATAAAAATAGACATCGATCCTATTTCAACAAATTAAGTCTTAAAACACCTTTCCAAAGCCCTCCCCCTTGATAAAAGACCCTTTTTCGTGATACAATAGTCCAATCAAAACAAAAAATAAAAAACAAAAACACTTATGCCAACTACAGAATCCCCCAACGCAAACCCTGAAAAATCAAGCCTTACTCCAGAACAAATAGGTACTTTAGCAAATGCTCCAGACACTTTTGAAAAAAACAAAGATCTTCTAAAGACACTTTTAACAGAAGAAGATTACGATTTTATCGCAGAAAAAGTTGGCAATCAAGAACCAGAATTCGAAGACATCACCCCAGACGAAAAAACAACAACAGAGACAGGATCAACAGAAATCGAAGAACTAAAAATAGAAGAAATCCCATTTGAATCAATATAAAAAAATATGGCAAACAGCAAACCAAATAAAAGACCAAACAGCTTGTTCATCAAAGCAAGAGAATTCCTAGCAAAAGCAAAAGAAAAAGAACCAAAAACCACAACACAACTATCAGAAATAGTTGGAAAAGACTTGCAACCAAAGTCGAAGAAGGCACTAGAAAAAGAAGAAACACTCCTTGACCAAGACGAAATCAGACAAGAACTCGAAACTAGACACGCAGACCTGTTCTACGGAGACTTAGTAGAAGCAAAAACAATGACCGAAAGCGAAGCAATGCCTATCGTCCAACAATACTACAATTCAGATCAACCAAAAATCGACACTTTGAGAATTCTAAATTCAAGCAAATCAAGAGCTGAACAAATAGAACTAATCGAACAACAAACTTCCCTTTGGAAAAACTTTTACTTAAATAACAAAAATTAAAATGGAAAATCAAGAAACAAAAAAATTCGCAGATAAAACAACAAAAACACTGACAGAAAATGCAAAAGAAATTGTTAAGAAAAAAAGAAGAGATAATTCACAAGAAACAGGAGATTCCTTGAAGAAACTAACCAAAACAGAAGCAAAAGAAATGGAAGAAATGAACAAATTATACGAACAAATAGATCACAAAAAAAATCCATACGTTGCGGGAGCAACTGCAATGCTTACAAGCCTAAAAGAAAAAGATAAACCTATCCTACCTAAAGGATTCCCCGACAAACCAGTGGTATCAAAAAAGCCAGCAACACCTGCGAGACCACCATCAGAACCGGAAGTTAAATTCCCAACCCCTCCAAAAAGAGACGAAGGACCTATCCTACCCAAAGGATTCCCTGACAAACCAGTAGTATCAGAAAACCCAACGATGCCTACGGAACCACCAACCCCAGAAGTTCCAAAACTCCCAACTCTTCCAAAAAGAGACGAAGGACCTATTGGACCTGAAACACTGAAATAGAAAAATTGCATTTCCCTTCCCTTTCGCCTAAAATCGAAGCGATCGCTTTTTTACGCAGCGTGACCATAACCTACAACTATGAAACGTATTCTTTCAGGTGTACAACCTTCAGGACAAATCCACTTAGGAAACTACCTAGGAGCAATTCGCAAACACATTGAAATGCAGAAAAATCACGAATGCTACCTTTTTATAGCCGACCTTCACGCATTAACAACCGTCCGCGATCCAAAACAAATGCAAGAAAACATCCTAAACCTCGCAAAAGCATACATCGCACTAGGTCTCGACACCAAAAAAACAGTCTTCTTCCAACAATCAGCCATCGCGGAACATTCAGAACTTTGTTGGATCCTTGATTCGTTGACCCCAATGGGACTTCTCGAACGCGCCCACGCATGGAAAGACGCAAAAGCAAAAGGAACAAAAGAAGCAACAGTCGGACTTTTCAACTATCCAGTCCTTCAAGCAGCCGACATATTGCTATACAAACCAGATCTCGTCCCAGTCGGCCAAGACCAAAAACAACACATCGAAATGACTCGTGATATCGCAATCAAATTCAATCAAACATACGGAGAAACCTTCCATCTGCCAGAACCCCACATTGAGAAAGAAGTTGCAACAATCCCAGGTACAGACGGCCAAAAAATGAGCAAATCATACGGAAACACAATCGACATTTTTGCAGACGACAAAACCCTCAAAAAACAGGTTATGGGAATCCAAACCGACTCAACACCTCTTGAGAAACCAAAAGATACAAAAAAATGCATCGTTTTCAACTTATATAGCCTCCTTGCCACTCCTGCAGAAACCACTTCCCTTTCCAAAAAATACAAAAAAGGCGGATTCGGCTACGGCGATGCAAAAAAACTCCTTCTCGAGAAAATCCTCGATCACTTCGGTGAAGCCAGAAAAACCTTCTTCGAACTTGACAAAAGCCCGAAAATCGTTCAGAATGCCCTCCTTCAAGGTAATAAGAAGGCAAAAGCACTTGCTGAAAAAACACTTGAAGAGGTAAAGAAAAAAGCAGGATTAATATGACACACCAATTAGAACTTCCCTACAACCAAGGGATTTGCAAATTAGAAGGAAGAATTAGCCCTGAAAACAAAGGCTTTTTTGCAAGCACAGACACTCTACAATTTATCGGAGATACATTCCGTGCTGGAACAATAATGATGCAAGAAACCGACAGAGCTCCTGTAGACATTGAAATTCAAAGATATTTAGCAAAAAAAATGCCCCTGCTATTAGCACAAATGATCATTCGCGATATAGATCTAAATCCAAAAAGAGAACCTATGATCCCCGAAGACGCAATTGACGGCCAAAAACCATATAGCGAGCTTTCAAATGAAGAAAAAGGACTAGCTATTCAAGTACTAAACCAAAAACACAAACCAGCTCCTCCTCCACATATAACCGACCATCTCAGACCAGACCAAATATTCAATCCAGAATCAACAAGACAAATCGAATACTACACGGAAACAGAGACAGCAAGAGTGTTAAAACCTCTTGGAGAAAGAGTTTGGCAAAAACTAATGCAAAAAACTCTAGAAACACCCAAAGAATACAAAGGGGACATCCACCCAATAGACTCTCTCAAAGGATTCAATGGCCTACTTGTCGGGCTCCCAAAAACAAATCCAGAAACATACGGAGAAATGCTTGAAGGCAATAGAAGAACCTTAGACGAAATATTTCAACTAATATACTACGAAGCAAGACATGGGCTTTTGACAGAAAAAGACGCACAAGAAATATACGAGATGCTAACAACAAAGCCACTCACAATGCACGAATTTATGAAAGCAGACCAATCAATAACAGCAGTCATTCTTGGTCACCTCCCAATGACTCAAGAATTAATCGAAAAATTAAAATTAAGCCAAGAAGCAATCGTCACAATACTTGCAGAAAAACTCGCAAGAGGAGATCTAGACGAAACAACACAACTCTCATTGAAAGAACTACTCGAATTCCCAGAGAACGGATTCATAGCAGATTTCATTCTTCATCATCCAAAATTCAAAAAAGATTTAGAAATCAGAAAATTAATCCTAGAAACCAGACAACTCATGGAAATAAGCATAGCAAGAGCACCAACATTCACAAACGAACCACTAAAAGACGAGATGGTAGAAAACTATATAAGAGCAAGCGCTAGAAAAACCGCAAAAGATAAAATAAGAGCCGCAGACAGAACAGCAAAAAAACAAGTAGACGAAAATAAATTCCTACAAACATCCATACCCGAAGAATCAGACGAAAAACCAACAGAACCAATCACCACATCATTTGATCTGGCGAATTGGGATCCAACAAAAGACTGGAAACCAAAAAACTAGAAAATTTCTCCATTGCATTCCACTAATTTTTCCACTAAAATCCAAGACAAGTTAATCTTAATATTTTGTGTAAATACATCTTTGTTACCGGAGGAGTTTGTAGTTCACTTGGTAAGGGAATAGCCTCAGCTTCAATAGGAGCTCTCCTGAAATCATCAGGATTTAAGGTCTTCACTCAAAAGCTTGATCCCTACCTAAATGTCGACCCCGGAACAATGAGCCCCTTTCAACATGGAGAGGTTTTTGTAACAGACGACGGAGGAGAAACAGACTTGGACTTAGGACACTACGAAAGATTCATAGACACTCACCTATCAAAACTTTCTTCAGTTTCAACAGGAAAAATCTACAGTGAAGTCCTCGAAAAAGAACGCAAAGGAAAATTCCTCGGAAAAACAATCCAAATCATTCCACACATAACAAACGCAATCAAAAACACTGTTACCAAAGCAGCCAAAGAATCAGGCTGTGACATCATGATGTGCGAAATTGGAGGAACAGTCGGAGATATTGAAGGACTCCCCTTCCTCGAAGCAATTCGACAATTGAGAAATGATCTCGGAGAAGAAAACACACTATACGTACATCTCACTCTTCTCCCCTATCTAGCAGGATCAAAAGAATTGAAAACAAAACCAACACAAGCATCAGTAAGAGAACTCCGATCAGTCGGAATCCTACCAGACTTTATCCTCCCAAGAGCAGATTATCCAATAAAGAAAGAGCATCTTCAAAAGATTGCTCTCTTTTGTGATGTCCCAGAATCACACGTAATCCCAGCAGAAACAGTCAGCTCAATCTACGAAGTCCCACTCGGATATCAAGAATACAATGTCGCTCAACTGGTCGCAGACAAATTAAACTTAGGAAAAATAAAACCAGACCTCAAAGACTGGGAAGCCTTAAACAAAAAAATCAAAGCCAAAAAGCCAAAACTACGCATAGCACTAGCAGGAAAATATACTGGACTAGACGATGCATACCTATCTGTCATTGAATCACTGAAAATCGCGTGTTATCACCAAAACCGTGAACTTGATCTAATTTGGATCAACACAGAAAAACTAGAAAAAAAGAATGAGAAGACCTGGAAAGAACTCAAATCAGCACACGGAATCTTAATTCCAGGAGGATTTGGATCAAGAGGAATAGAAGGAAAAATAGCAGCAGCAAAATACGCACGAGAAAACAAAGTTCCATACTTAGGCCTATGTCTCGGAATGCAAATAATGACAATCGAATTCGCTCGCTCAATGTTAAAAGACAATAAAATCACTTCAGAAGAATTCGACGAAAAACACAACATAGATCCAAGCAAATACATAATCCACTTCCTTCCTGGACAATCTGAAAAAAGAGACAAAGGAGGAACTCTCAGACTCGGCTTGTACGACTGCAAACTTAAACGCAACACAAAAACTCACAAACTATACAAAAAAGATCTGATACACGAACGTCACAGACACAGATTTGAATTCAATAACGATTTCAAAGCAGCTCTCGAGAAAGAAGGCATGGTTTTCTCAGGAATAAACCCACAATCAAAGTTAGTAGAGATAGCAGAAAACGAAAATCACCCATTCATGATTGGCTCACAATTTCACCCTGAATTCCTATCTAGACCTCACAGACCACACCCACTTTTCAAAGGCTTTATTGAAGCTTCCATCAAAAACAAATAAATTGTATACTTTGCGCAAGACCTTTCCCTCTTCTTATGCCAATTTTTAAATATACAGTTACCAACAAAGAGTCCAAGAAGCTTGTTGGATCGATTGAAGCATCTGATGAAAAAGCTGCTAGAACCGAACTAAACAACCTCGGTTTTTCTATTCTAGAACTAAAAGAAGCAGGGCCAGAAGATGCAGAGAAACCTCAATCACAAAAAACTCTAGATCCAGCCAAAGCACCAAAAAAGAAATTTGAGTTTGAAGCCATAAATCCTCAAGGACAAAAAATAGTCGGAACAATCGCAGCCGACGATGATTTTTCAGGTTTCAAAAGACTAACCAAAGAATATGAACTCACAGTAACTTCAATCTGGGACAAAGACGCAACTGAAGAAGAGAAAACCAGAATCAAAGCAAGAGGAGTGACACAACTCCAAAAGATGCTAGAGTCAGAAACAGAAACAAAAAAAATCAAAGAAACAAGAAGTTCTCAAGAACAAAGAAAAAAGGAACTTTTCACAAAAACAAAAATTGAATTCATCCTCAAACAAGTAAACGAAACACTTCAAGAATATGGAAACGACATTCCTCTAGACGCCCGCAAAAACATCGACAAACGCATCGATAAACTTCTCCGAATCAAACACTCAACAAACTTCGAATACATAACACAAACCGCAGAAGAGTTATTGAAAGAAATCCAAAAACAAGAAATTGTCTTGAAAAAGAAAGGATATTTAGAAAAAAGAGCAAA
>Ga0233431_1003667_pt1 | contig 17868 bp, 24 predicted proteins | sample SI_118_April2016_FD_179867 | JGI IMG/M metagenome (GOLD analysis project Ga0233431, IMG submission 179867) | Seawater microbial communities from Saanich Inlet, British Columbia, Canada - SI_118_April2016_200_MG | ecosystem: Environmental > Aquatic > Marine > Inlet | place: Canada: British... | reverse complement strand
GAAACAAATATAGAATATTCAGAAAAAATCCAAGGATTGGGTGCATCAAGTGGAATTGTTCAAGGAAAAGTAGTCATTGTAAAAACTCTAAAAGATTTATCTAAAGTTAAAAAAAATGATATAATGGTTGCTGTAACAACACATCCTGATTATGTTCCTGCAATGCAAAGAGCATCAGCAATTGTTACTGATGAAGGTGGTATTACAAGTCATGCAGCAATTGTAGCTAGGGAATTACAGATGCCTTGTGTAGTTGGGACAAAAGTTGCAACAAAGCTTCTTAAAAATAATGATTTGGTTGAAGTTGATGGTTCAAAAGCTATCGTAAAAAAAATCTTAAAAAAATAATCTCAGGAAAAACATTAATAAAGACTAGATTCTTTAGATTTTTAATATGGTAAATTTAGAAGTTTTATTTGGTATTGTTCCAGCGTTAATATTATTTTTGTATGGGATTGAAAATTTCTCCCAAGAGATAAAACAAATAGCTGGAGATCAATTTAGAAAACTTCTTAGAAAACTTACAAAAACACCATTTATTGGAGCAGTATTTGGAGCATTAGTCACAGCTGTTGTACAGTCAAGTTCCGCAACAACAGTAATTACTGTAAGTTTAGTAAATGCAGGAATTATTTCATTTTATCAAAGCCTTGGTATTATATTTGGGTCAAACGTAGGTACAACTTTAACAGCTCAATTAATTGCTTTGAAGTTAACTTCATTTGCACCAGTGTTTATTATTGCAGGTTTTTTCCTTAAAATGTTTGGAAAAAAATATAAAATTCTTGGTAAACCACTATTCTTTTTTGGTTTAGTTTTTTATGCATTAATGTTAGTATCAAATAATATTGAACCAATTAAAAATGATCCAGCTGTTTTGACTTTTTTTTCATCATTTTCAAATGTTTTTGTTGCATTATTTGTTGGGTTTATTTTTACTGCAGTAGTTCAGTCAAGTTCAGTTACAACTGGTTTAGTTGTTGTACTTGCACAAAGTGGATTGATTGATTTGAGGATGGGAATTCCTTTGTTAATTGGGGCAAATATTGGGTCAAGTACAACTGCACTGTTGGCGTCAATTGATCTGAACTTACATGCACGTAGAGTTGGAATTGCAAATTTTTTATTTAATTTAGGAGGTGCAATTGTGTTTTTTCCAGTATTAGGATTGTTCACATCATTAGTATCAAGTTTTGGCGGTGAGATGGGTCAACAAGTTGCTAATGCACATATTTTCTTTAATATTGTAACATTAATAATTTTTTTAATAATTACTAAACCTTTCTCTAAGTTTGTAATAAAAATGGTTCCAGGAGAAGAAGAAGAAATTTTGTATAAATCAAAATATCTTAGTGAAGATTTACCAACTGATAATTTGACTGCAATTAAATTAATAAAAAAAGAGATACAATATTCAATTGAAATAACCATAAAATTATTTTCTCAAGCAATTGAGATGTTTAAACGACCTACTAAACAAGGATTCATGATGCTTGAAAAACTAGAAACGCTAAATGATTTTTTAGATGAAAAAATAACCAAAGCCATTCTTCATGTGTCACACAGAAAATTGTCAAAGAGTGAAGCAAAAAAAAGTGTGCTACTTGTACAAATATCTAATTCTATTGAACAGCTTGGAGATTTAGGAGAAGATTTGTGTAATGTGACTCGTGATGTTTATGATAAAGGAGCATTGATGTCCTATGAATCAATTGAAGCAGTTGATAAGATTTTTAAAAAATTCGTAAAAAATTTAGAAGATATTAAATCTCATTTTCCAAATTTATCTCAAGAAGCAAAAATTGAAATAAAAAAAAGAGAAGAAATCATTTTAGATATCATTTCCAAAAAATATGAAGAACATTTATTGAGACTTAATGAAGAGAAAGATTACAAAGGAAGTACTTTTGTTGAGTCAGTGTCAATCATGGAAACTTCAGTTTCTAAACAAAGAGAAATTAGAAAGTATATGGAAAATTACGGTAAATTAAATACCAAATAATTCTTTTTTTTAAAATAAAATTTTAATTATTGATATTTTAAGGTAGATTCATTAGTATTCTTATGCTCTCTGTTACTATTCGTAACGCAGTGCGTCTACTGGTTTTAGTTTACTTGCTTGCACAGCAGGAATTGTACCTGCTATGACACCAATTAATACAGATACACCTAATGCTGTAAATATTATTTTTAAATTGACAGCACCACCAGAAGCTAATTTTGACATTACTCCACCTGAACTACCCATTAATGTAGGAAGTATTCCTGACATTAATATTCCAAAAAATACTCCAATAATTCCTCCTACAAATCCAATTAATGCTGCGTTAAGAATAAATATGATAAGGATATCATTATTTCTCGCACCAATTGCTTTCATGATTCCAATTTCTTTTGTTTTTTCAAGAACTGAAGTAAACATTGTATTTGCTATACCTACACTTCCAACTAACAATGCTACAGCTGCAATAGCTGTTAAAAAAGTAGTCATTGAAGACATCATTTCTGACCTTGCATCATTTGTTTGTTGATTTGAAGTTATTGAAAAATCTTTTTTGTCAGCAGTCACATGTCTAGAAAGCATAAGTTTTTTTTCAGTATTGTTTATTGCCAAATCTATTTCTTCTTCATTTTTAATTTTAATAATAATTGTATCATAAATATCTTTTTCTTTATCATCTAATATGTCGTAAGCTAAATCAATTGACATGAATACATTTGTACTTGAATCGTCAAGTATTCCAACTATTCTAAAAAGCCTATCTTCAACTGTGACAAGTTGGTTAATACCTAAATTTTTATCAAAAAAACCTTCTGCTATTTTTCCACCAACAACAATTACATTTGAGTCAGAAGGTCCTAACATTCTTCCTTCTTTAGTTTTAGATGTTGTTATTTGTGCCCATGTAGATGTATCAACACCAGTGACAGTAACTGAACCTTTTTCAGCAACATAATATATGTCAGCTTTGCCACTTATTTGTGTATCAATCATTTTGATATCAGCAACACCTCTTAATGCTTGTACGTCTGATTTATCAAGTTCAATTTCTTCACCTTCTTGCGTAGCACCACTTGATGAACTTGTATCAAAATGTTTTCCAGGGCCAAAGTTTGAAGCTTTTGAGGCTCCTGCTCTGAGAGTCAATAAATCACCACCTAGTTGATTAAATTGAGAATTCATATCAGCTTGGAGCCCTTCACCAAGGGACACTATTGCAACAACAGCAGCAACACCTATTACGATTCCTAGTATAGTTAACCAGCTTCTAATTTTAGCATGCAAAACCATATTTAGTGCATGCTTAAACGATTTTATTAGTTTCATGTATATTCAATTATTTTTCAATTTTTTTTTTTTGAACAAATCTTTAATAGTTTGTTTGTAAGTATAATTAGGATTTTTTCTTTTTCCTTTACTATGATTTTTTTGAATTATGATTGCAAGTACAAAAACAATTCCACCAATCATCCATGAATCATATTTTTGCCAAAATGATTCTTCTGATGCAGCCATTTGTCCTCTTTTACTTCCAGGTACAAATGTTGCCCCGTCAGTTGTTTGTAAAGCTGAAGGATCAATTGATACTTGTTTCATTACTGAATTTCTGTTACCTCTTGAATCTGTATAATCAATTTTTAAATTAATAATTGCGTCTTCCATTGCAGATTTTCCTGGAATATTGTTATCTTGTGTTGTTGTTCCAGTTTGACGGATAGTATAGCTTGCAATAGTATAATCTCCTTGGTTTAAATTACCAATTATTACTGAATTACTTCCAGTTACTTTCCATCCTTCTTGATCAGGTATATTTACAGTTACTGAACTTGCTGAAACACTTCCAATATTTGAGATTGAAAAAGTATATTCGGCTTGAGAAGTTCCAGAGAAAGCTACATCAAAGTCAGTTGCACCACCAACATACACACCTGCTTTTGTCTCAATACTTTTTTGAGTTCCAGTCACAGGATCATCATAACTTAAAGATAAATCTAATTTATATAAATCAGGATCAGCACTTGAACTAGCCATAACATCAAACTTAAGCTCAGCAGAATCTCCAACATCAATATATTTAATATATTTTGTATTATCTGAGCCTACAGGTAAAATAATATCATCTTCATTTTCCCATTTGAATGTTAAATCTTTAAGTAAGGTTGAGCCAACATTATTGATTGTGAATTTCATAGGAGTAATTTGTCCTGGAAGTAATTCAACTTGATCAATATAAATCACTTCAGCTGAGTCTTTGCTTTCAACATCAATACTAAATTGATGTTTAATATCAATATCTCTATGTCCATCTTCATAGGTTAATACAGGTAGATCATATGATCCTGCAGTTATGTCTTTATTAACTTTAACTTTAAATTTTACAATTAATCTATTGTCCCCCGCCATATTTGGATCAATTCTTCCAACTTTAGTAATTAATTTTTCTCCAGACACAGCTTCAAATGGATATGTAGGTAACAATTCTATTACATAATTATCTTTAGAATAATCTCCAAAATTTTCCACACTAAATCTAATCTCAACAATATCACCAGATATTGCGGGGTCTGGATCTTGATTAAGCATACTTATTGAGATTACTTCTCCACTTAGGTCTGCAAAAACTGATGTTGTAAATATACTAATTAACATAATTACTAATAATAATGATATATATTTTTTCATTGTTTCAATTCACCTTTTCATATTCTTATTTATTTTCATATCAATAACTTGACCATCTTTAAGTTCAATATAACGCTCTGCGTACTTTGCTAAATTTAGGTCGTGTGTGACCATAATAATTGTTTTATCTTCATTCTTCCACAAATTTTGTAATGTGGTTAATACTTCTTTACCAGTTTTACTGTCTAATGCTCCAGTAGGTTCATCAGCTAGAACAATTTCTGGATCAGTTACAAGACTTCTTGCAATTGATACACGTTGCTGTTGACCACCTGATAATTGGGAAGGACGATGGTGTCCATGATTTTCTAGACCAACTATCTTTAGAGCATTAAATGTTTTTTTCTTTGCTTCATAATCATCAATTTCTAAGAATTCTAAAGGTAACATAACATTTTCAAATGCTGTCATGTTATGAATTAGATTGTATTGTTGGAAAATAAAACCTACAGCTTTTCCTCTTAATGTTGATAAATCAGATTCAGATAATTTTGAAATATCATTTCCTTTTAAATATACTTGACCTTTACTTGGTAAATCAAGACAACCTACCATATTCATCATAGTGCTTTTTCCAGAACCTGATTGACCAATAATTGCTACAAATTCACCTTTATAAATATCTACATTAATACCTTTAAGTGCGGGCACTTGTACTTCTCCCATTTGATATATTTTCCATACATCTTTTAATGATACTAATGCTTTTTTCATTTTTATGATTTACTAGTGTTTTTACTGTTATTAAAATTTTTTTGACCAAATCCAAGTGCAGTTCTTAGTTCATCTACTGTAATTCCAAGTTGAATTGCAGCATTTTCAAAATCAGGTCTTTGCCCTTCTTCAAACTTAATAAGGTTTTGTAGTTCATCTTGACTCACTCCAAGTGTTTGTGAAGCTTTCTCATAATCAATTTTTTGACGAATTACACCGCTACCCTTTTGATTAAGGAACTTAGAATCTGCTTCAATTTGATTAGAACATGCTGAAAGTGTTAGTAACATAAAAATTCCAATTATTATTTTAATTTTTTTCATTTTTCATTTATTAATGTATTTGTTTTCTTTATAAACAATGTGGATTTTATGTCCATTTTTCAAACTCTGAAATAGTTTCAATCTCATTTAAATTATTTATTTGATAAAATTTATAGTTTTGCCTAAGAGCAATAAAATTTAAGATTAGTTTCATTTTATGAAATAAAATAAAAAAATTAATTTTATATTTGACCCATGTTCAAACCAATGTTATCACAGTTGCCATCATTATCTGCATCAACAAAGTATCCACCATTGCTATTTCCTTGATGTTTACCAAATGAACCTTGTCCTTTCATTCCTTGTCTAGGTCCATGACCCATGCCTCTGGCTTCATTATTACCATGATTCATTCTTCCTTGACCAAGACCAAGTTCTGCTCTGATTTCATCTACAGTGTCAGTGTCACCAGCAAACTTTGCATTGTGAAGTTCAACAAATTTGTCAAAATTATCTTCATTGATTACTGAGAACATTTTACCTTGCATAGGTAGATTATTTTCTTCTCTAATTGACATCCACAAATCATAGTCTTCTGCAACTAATGCTGCTTGAAGTTGTTCATGTACATCTTCGTTGTAGTTTGGTCCTACTTCACCAGTATTTCCCCTATATGCAATTGCACTAAATGACATTAGGCTGATTGCAAACACAGCTAATACTGCCATTAATATTTTATTTGTTTTCATTTTTGTTTACCTCTGAATGTTTTTTTTATCAGGATTATTGTCTGATGTAACTGTGAAATACATGAATTGTTTATAAACAAGAACCAACAAAAATATACACTTTAAGTCCATTTTTTTTATAAAGAAAATTATTTATACAACTAAAGACTAGGTGATAATATAATGATGCCAGGTCAAGGAATGCATTTGAATTTTTATATAGAAATAATATACTCTATAATTGTTACATTATTCATTTTTCTCATATATTTTAAAACAAGGAATATGTATAAATTAACAGAACATAAAGGTATAAAATATTTTTCATATACCTTTTTATTTTTTGGAATAGCACATTTATTTAGATTTTTATTTAGAATATTTTTCAGGTATTTTTTTGATATTCCAAAGCATTTAATGTTTAACAGGATGCCACATTTATTTGGTGGTTGGGTATTTGTTTATACAAGTGTTATGGCAGGTTTATTTCTATTATATAGTGTTATGTATAAAAAAATTAAATTAAAGGAAACAACAATTATTTTATTGATTAATGTAATTGCAATAATTACTACTTTGTTGGATATGTGGATCAAAAATCCATTTGTGCATGTAGGAATAATTACAACAATTTTTGGTGCAACTATAATTGTAAGTTTAACAAAAAAATCTAAGAAAAGACATCCATTTTTTATTGCATACATATCCATATTTTTAATTTGGCTTCTAAATTTAATTTCAATTGAAATTCCAAAATTTATGTTTGAGTTACGTGTTGGAATATATGTGATGTCATTGGTATTATATTTTGTAATTCTACAAAGAATCTTTAAGAAAAGAAAAAAATGAGTAAAAAGCGGGAAAGATTGGAAGTCATTTATGACATTCTAAAAATAATTGAGGATAAGGGTAACTCAATTAAACCTACACCTTTACTTAGATTTTCAAATTTATCAAGCCAAAGATTCTCAGAGTATTTGGAAGAATTGTTTAGTAAAGATTTAGTTAAAGAAATATTTGATAAGAAAAATAAAAAACATTTGACCTTAACAGATAAAGGTTTTCAATACTTGGAAAGATACAAAGATATTATTAGTTTTATTGATGATTTTGATTTATAATTAAATTATTTTTCTTTAGTTTTTTGACTAATCAAATAAACACCACTAATTATTACTATTCCACCAATTAGTGTTAATGGACTTGGAACTTCCTTCAAGAAAAAGAAAGCAAGGATAGTTCCAAAGAAAGGTTCTAATGATGTTACAATAAATATTTTTTGACCCTCAATTCTTTTTACACCTTCCATGAAAATTACAAATGCAATTCCAGAACAAAATACTCCTAATATTAATATTTGCCACCAATTTATAATTAATAATGATATATCAGGTTTATAGAAAAACAAGAACATTAAAGTTATAATAAAATATTGCCAAAAGGCAATGTAGTAACTTGATTTTTTCTTTGTTATTGGTTTTGCAACTATTGCCATTGCTGCATAAAAAAATCCTGCAAGCAAAGCGTATATGTCTCCAATATGAATTGACTGTAATTGTCTTGGGTCAACTATTAAAAGTACTCCAATTATTGCTAAAATTAAACCATAGATAGATCTTTTTTGTATTTTCTCTTTTAAAATTATAACTGAAAGTATCATTGAATAAACAGGCGCAAGGTAAACAAGGAAGATTGCATTTGATACTGTTGTATGAGTTACTGCTAAAAAATAAAATAAAATTGAAAGTCCTTCTAAGATTCCAATTGCTATTGTGTTAATAGGCATAACTATTTTTAATTCTTTGAAACGTTTTCTTTGTAGGATTACAATAAACAAAAATATTATAGCACTCAACCCTCTTAAAAATGCTAAAGAGAATGAATCTATACCTTGAGCTAAATTAACGACTACACCAACTAATCCTCCTGTGAAAGAAAAAAGTACAAGATATATGATCCCAAGGTGTTCATCTTTCATTTATCTAGTAACTAAGATTAGATATTTAAACTGTCTGTTAAAATTTTTAACATCTGAATTGTTTTGTGTTAATTTTTTTAATCGATAATCTAATTAAGCAAAACAATATTTTAAAATAGAATATGGACCCAATTGATATTGTTACAAGGTATTCTTTTATTACAAACAAACTGAGATATTGTGGACCGCATGATTCTTTTTTACAATTTTTAGAATACATTAAAACAAAAGATAAAAAATTGATTCCCTTAATAAAAAATCAAATTACAAGATTTGAAGGGCTTTATCCATATTTGGAATTAATTGCAAAAAAACATAATTTGGATGTTTTTGATTATAAGGTGTCAGAAGCTTATTGGATAGGTAATGAGTTGTTAGATGTGTTTGATGAATCAGATTTGAAAGAAATGATTATGTCTTTGTCTAAACGAGGATTACCAAAAAGTTATGCACAAAAACTTTGTGAAGATGTGCCGAAGGGAATGCTACCACATCATTCATTTAATGTAATATATGTAGGTGTTGGAAAAATCACAGGAGCAGTTGAGTTTAACATTGAAAATATTAATAACTGTATGATAAGATATGGAGAAGTTACAAAATTAAATAAGAGTACAGCAGTGATTAAACATCAACCCTACAAGTTTAATGAAGGGAAATTAGTTTTAGGAAATGAAATAATTGAAGAGCTTGAATATTTACCAGAATTTAATGATTTAAAGTTTGGAGAGGTAGTATCAATTCATTGGAACTTTGTTGTTGACAAAATAAACGAGAAACAACTAAACAATTTGAAGAAATACACTAAAATTAATGTTGATGCACTAAATTATAAATGAAATGAATAATGTCGGTATAGAAACATTTGTGAGAATTTGTTGATAACAATGATTATTTTATATATAAATTATGAGACTAATTTCAAGTTATTTTTTATATTTATACATTTATTTTTAATTCTTAACAGCATCCTTATACATTTTAAGACTCTCAATTGCTTCGTTCTCAGGGATCTTATCAATTACCATACCATTGCTTATAATTACATATTCACCAATTTTACAATCAAGTAAAGAACAATTAGCTTCACGTTTTTCATCAATATAATCAATTACAGCAGTCTTATTATCTTTGATTTCAATGATTTTTCCAGGGACAGCTAGGCACATTATACTTCCACCTTCACAATCCTAATTTTATCACCATCAAGAACTTCAACATCTTCTTCGCAATTTGGACATTCAAACAAAACAAAGTCATGCATTTTTTCTATGATTTTAGCTTCTCCAGTAAATCCACAATGTTTACATTTCACTTTCGATGGTATTTGTTTGACTTCAAATTTGATATCACTTACTTGTTTAAGATGTTCTAATAAATGATCTGGTTCTATTCCGTAAAGCTCTCCTACTTCTAGATATGCTTTTTTTACTTTTCCATGTTGTTCAATATCTTTTATTATTGAACTTGCTATTACTGAATCATGCATAATTATTGTTAATTTGCTACATTTATTAACTTATTCTAAAAGACAAAGTATAAAAACAGTTTTTATCTACAATTAAGTTAATGAACCAAAAACAAATAGGTACAATTGTTTTGATTTTAGGAATAATCTTAAGTGGATTTGTGTTTTATTTTAAAACACAGGCTGATTTTGCTGCAGATATAGTTTTGGATGAAACTGGTTCATGTATTGTTCCAGGAAAAGGATGCCTTCATGCATTATACAATAATTTATTTTTAGTAGGAATAGTGATTGCAGTTCTTATTTTTAGTTTGGGATTTTATTTAATATTTTTTGATAAGACTCAAGAAAAATTAGCTCAACAACAAAAAGACGTATCAAAAGCTTTGGAAGAAGCCAAAAAACAGGACAGAATAAAAGATGAATTTAGTGCATATCTTGCCGGATTTAGCTTAGATGAACAAAAAATTTTAAAAGCTGTGCATTCACAAGATGGAATTAAACAGTCAACCTTAAAGTTTAGAGTAGATATGTCTAAAACTGCATTATCTTTAATTCTAAAATCACTTGCTGAAAGAAACATAGTTAAAAGAAAACGAAGTGGAAAAACAAATCAAGTTTTTTTAGCTAAAAAATTTTAATCCAAACTTTTAATAAGGGCAACTTGTTTGAGTAGTTTTACAATGGCATTCGATAAAAGTTTAGACAAAGAATTATTCAGTGAGACAGCAGAGTTTGAGACAAGCAAAATAACAGTTAGTGTTCATTCATACAATGAAGGTACACCAAAACTGCAATTATCAAGAACAAATCTTGATCCGAATTCAGGAGATTATAAATGGTCAAAAATAGGAAGAATGTTCAAAGATGAAATTGAAGCAGTTATTCCATTAATGCAAAAAGCACTTGAAAGCTTATAGTTTTAATCTTTAATTTTTTTAAGTTTTTTTTTTAATTGTTGATTTTCTTTTTTAAATTTCTTTGCGTCTGATTTACTGGATAAATCAAGTCTATATGTGTAAAATTCTTCAAGTGTGTTTTCTAGTTCTATATTTTTTTTATTTAATTCTTTATGAAGTATTTTTAACTCGTCGTGATCTTTCTTAATTTCTTTTGCTTGTGTGTTAGCATTTTCTTTTTCATTTTTTAAATCTAAGACTATGAATCTTGTCACAAGTATGGATATCAATACAAAAAGAGCTCCAAATCCAAATATTGAACTTACCAAAAAATCTATTTGGATCTTAAATGGATTGTTAGCAACAAGGTTATGCATATAAAATATATAACCAACTAAAAAAAATAAAATTAAAAAAAATTGAATTCTTATTGGATTTTTGTGTTTAACTTTATTAAAAATCTTTGACAAATTATAATAATTATACAATGAAATTATTAATAATACTATTCCAATGACTGTTAAAATTATACTTATTGGTAACATGCCTAATTCATATAAAATACTTATTTAATTATAAATTTTTTTATTTATTTTGATTTTATTTTGTTAAATGCATGTGTTTTATGTAATTAAACATTCTAAGCAATGATTTCAAAGGTTTTAAACGTTCTAGTGTTATTGAAAAATTCGAAGGGTATTAATAAATAAGGCTACTTCATATATTCTATAGGTGATTATCAAAATGGAAAAAACATTCAAGGTTAATGGTATGCATTGTAAAAGTTGTGATATGTTAGTTGAAGATGGTTTAATGGATGTTGCTGGAATAACTAGTGTTGAATCAAATCATAAAACTGGGAAGGTTATTGTAGGATTTGATGAGTCTGAAGCTACAGATGAGCAAATTATTGCAGCAATTGAGGCTGAAGGTTACGAGGTTGAATAAAAATGATAGTTAAAACAAATATAAAAGTTAAAGGTGCAACTTGCCCATCCTGTGAGAAGATAATTAAAAAACAAGCAATGAAGGTTAAGGGTGTAAAGCAAATTGATTATGATTGGACAAATGAAGTAGGTTTAGTTAAGTTTGATGATACAGTAACTAATATTGATGAGATATTAGACAAAATTGAAGAAAAAGGATATACAGGATATATTTTAGAAAAAAATGGATCAAATAACAATAAAACAATATCGTCAATTATGATAATTGCTGGAATTGTTGTAGTTGCATATTTTTTATTTGGGTTTGTTGAAGGAATTCAGATGCCACAGATATCAGAGGGTATGGGATATGGACTATTATTTGTTGTTGGACTTCTTACGGGATTTCATTGTATTGGTATGTGTGGTGGGTTTGTTGTAGGTTATACAACAAGATGTGCACAAAAGAATGAGAATGTTCATCAGGCTCATGCAAAGTATGCAATTGGAAAAACAATATCGTATACAATAATTGGTGCAATTTTTGGATTGATAGGTTCAATCATTGCATTCACTCCAATGATGAGAGGTGTTGCAGGGATTGTTGCTGGTTTGTTTTTAATTATATATGGATTAAAAATGTTTAATTTGATTCCAGCATTAAGAAAGCTTCATATTAAAACTCCAAAATTTATTCAAAGGTTTGTTGGGAGAAATTCTAAGAAGCAAACAAATCCATTAATTATTGGATTATTAAATGGTTTAATGATTGCATGTGGTCCATTGCAAGCTATTTATATTATGGCAGCAGGAACAGGGAGTATGATTGAGGGTGCAAAATTATTATTCATTTTTGGTATAGGAACATTACCTGTGATGATTTTATTTGGATATTTTGTAAGTTTTGTTTCGCATAAAGTTGCAAATAAAATAGTTAAATCAAGTGGAGCTATTGTAATTATATTAGGTTTGATTATGATTAACAATGGACTAGTATTAACAGGAACTGGATATGATTTTGGTTCAATTACAACTGTTAATTCAAAAGAAGTTGTACAAAATTCACTTGGTCCTGGAATTCAATTAAAAGATGGGTACCAAGAAATTAGAATGGAAGTTAATAGAGAAGGTTTTGTTCCGGACACATTTGTACTACAAAAAGATGTTCCAGTAAAATGGATAATTGATGGTAAGGAATTAAATGGATGCAATAATGCTATTCAAGTGCCAGAATATGATTTAGAGTTTGACATAGAACAAGGTGAGCAAGTTATTGAGTTTACACCAACAAAATCAGGAGATGTAAGATGGAGTTGTTGGATGGGTATGATTCCAGGTCAGTTCATTGTAAAAGATGACGTAGCAAACACAGCACAAGTTCAAGAAGAATTAAATAATGCACCAGATTTAGTTGGAGGTTCTTGTGGCGGAGGAGGAGCTGGTGGATGTGGTTGTGGTGGATAAAAACAACAATTAATTTTTATTATTATTACAATTATTCAAGGTCTAACATTACATAGCAACCAGTATTCTCCTAATAAATTATGATTTTCAAATTTTACAAGAGTATTGTGGAAAGGTCCATCAATTAGATTTCCTGCAATAACTTCAAGACCTGGAAAATTTTGGCTTGAATTAACGGTTCCATTAATATAAAATAGTGTAGAAATACCATGAGGTAATGCGTAATAAATTCCAATTTTTGCATTATTTATTCTTAATAATTTACCATTATTTTGTGCTTGAGCATAATGATCATCAAATTCAAGACATATAGAATTAGGATATCTTTGAGATAAAACTTGTCTTAATGCTTTTATTCCAAGTTCATTTATACGGTCATGTGGGTGATTTCCTGATGATATCCAATATAATGTTGGTTTAAAGTTTTTAATAGAATTATCAATACTTCCTGAGCTAACCATATAACTATGTAAACTTAGATTAAATAAAAATCTATTTTATTCTTCTTGCAAAACTTAAAAATCCAGAATGACCAATACTTTGAGACATTGGTCTAACTTTTCTTAATTTGACTTCCCATTTACGTTCAATTATTTCACTAGTTTTGAAATGCATAAAAGATGAATCAAGTCCTTGAACAAAATCCATTGTCTGTGGGATTGTTGGACTGTATGATACAAGAAACCCACCAATTTTTAATGATTTTTTTGCAACTTGAATTAATTCCCATGGATCTGGTAAATCTAAAATAACTGCATCTACATCTTTTTCTTTAAATCCATCTTTTGCATCAGCAATGTATAATTTATAATTTTTTAATCCAAGTTTTAGAATATTTCCTTTGACAGTTTTTGCAAAGTCTTCTCTAATTTCATATGAATAAACTTTTTTACACATTTTTGCAAGAAAACTTCCAGTAGCGCCTGATCCTGCACCGCTTTCAATTATAACTGAACCTTTATTTAGGCCACATTCCGTAATGATTAAACCAATATCTTTTCTTGGGATAACTTGAGGTCCACGTTTAATTTTTTTATATTCATCAATGAAACTTTTGTCTATTACATGATATGCTTTACCTGTATTAGTCTTAACTGTGTCTCCGGGTTTAGCTTTACTTAGGTCATCAGACGTAAACATTCCATCAGTACAATGAAATGATTTAGATGGATCATTGATGATATACTTTTTCCCAGCAGTGTTAATTAGTAACATTATGAATTACAGGAAGAATGGTTTTGTATTTAATGTTAATGGTTTTTATTCAATTTTTGCAAAATCTGGAATTTTATGCCTAATATTACTTTCATCAAAAGAAATACCTTCAAGTTTTTTTCTCAAATAAATAGCTTGAGCAAGTCCAAATATTTCTTGAACTAGATACAAGCTAGTAGGTCTTCTTTCTAAATGAGCTTCAATTTGAGCAGCATCGTTTCCATTAACTTGATAAGCAGCATCAATTAAATTTTGTTCATTATAACCGTGTTCCATAAGATCAAGTGTTGGTGTGGTTAATAGTGCTGAAAATAAAGATGGGGGTTTATAGTTTGAATCGGGAATTGTTCTATGATATTCTGTATTTATTAATGCGCGTAGTTCCTCAGCGTATCCAAGTCCAGTTATTAACTCAACATAAAATTGAGTTGGGGTGAGTTTTTCATGTGTAGAACTTGATTTAGTATGATGTTCTAAATGTCCAGAAAACTTTTGAAAGACAGAACCAGGTACTTCACCATTTACATAATTTAATTGTTTACCAATTTCTAACAAATGTAGGACTCTTGAAGATCTTGCAAAATTATCATCTGGTTCATTTGGAATTGTTTTAAATTTATTTTTTCTCATCCTTTCAAAAAGTAAATCAAGTTCAATTAAGTCACTCATTTTTTTATACATTCCCTGTACAACTCTATCATCTTGGACAAAAACAAAACTATTTGGATGGTCTAATTTGTCAATGTCAATATCTTGAATATCTACCTTGTGTTTTTTTGTTATGTCCCATCTATTTCTATGATAATCACATTTTGGAAAATACCATTCAGGTCTAGCTTGATGCAATTGAGGCAGTTTAACATCTTTGAGATTGGTACCAGCATTTATTTCAGGAAAATCTTTTTGGACTCTAAGATATCCTCTTTTTGAATGGTATCTTTCTTGTCTTTTTGATTCGATCTCTGTTGTTTCCTTTAAATCATTTGCCATGAGAATTAAATAAGGAATGTATTGTTGTGATATTGATCCATTTTCTAGTTGATTATTGAGCTCATCTATTAGAATTTGGTTTTTATAAACATTTTTTCTTCTCCATTCAATTTCTTTTACTGGAAGGCTTTGTTTCCAAGGTCCAAGTGTGTTCATATTATTAATTCTATCTTGAATTTTTATCATAAAAGATCTACTTCTATCTATGTCATTTTCAATGCTAGAAATTTGTTACATGCTTCTTCATATTCAAGTTCAGTTCCTGCTTCGTCTAATCTAGTTACAGCTTCTACAATGGTTAATATGCTATCAATATTAGCTTCATTATGGATGCATTGTCTTAACTTTGCTTCCAAATCCTCTTTTGAAACATTTTTACCATTTAATTTACCATCTTCAAGGGTGTCATGAGCAAGCATGGAGTATATTAATACTTGTCTTGAATCAGAATCTAATTTTGGGAATTTTTTTTCACCTTCAAAATATAGAGGGCAATAAATATATGCACCTAATGTTGCAGTAGATTGTAATTGGTGGTTATACCAACTTTGAGCAGTTTTTTTTCGATCACCTTTATGTTTAAAATGCTGTAAGTCCCACGCAAGAAAATGTTTAAGACCTTCATAAACTGGTCCATTAAAGTTTTCATTATCTAGAATTTCAACCGTACCGTGGACTGCATTTTGTGACAATCGAAAAATATCACCTAAATAATTTGAAAATCCTGTAATTGCATTTATATCTCTTGATCTATAGAATGATTTTATCACTTCAGAATCAAATGCATTATTTGTAATCTTTGTTGAAAATTGAAATGGATCCTCCAAACCAGAAACGGATGTTAGTAATCTATTTCTTTTAAGAACTGACTTTTCTGATTCAGTATATAAACTTCGACCAAGTACAATTTCCCCTAATTTTAAAAAATCAAATTTAATTTTTTCTTTAATTTTTGAAATTGATTTAGGTACCATCCACCACGATAATAACCACTTATATTTAAATATTCACTATTATTTAGTAATGAATTAAGACAAGAAACTATTTTTTATTCATTTTTCAAGTATTTATTAAGAATCCTTGTTAATTTTCTCGAAATACTCTTTAATTACGTTTTTATCCTCGTCAGGAATGCCTTCTTCATATGTTTCTTGTGCTGCACCTTGGATTTCTTCAGGATAATGCCCTCCATAATCTGATTTTTCAGGTTCTTCAATGTTTGATATATCAATCTCTGTGTTATATGACTCTATTGAAAAATTTACTTCATTTTGTCCAAGGTCTAAGAGTTTTGGGTCATTAAGAAGAGGTCTTTCAAAAAATTCTCTTGCAGGATCAGTAATGTCTTTAATAAATCCACTAACTTTTGTAAATGTAGTAGAATGAACAACTCTATTTGTTATGTCCAAAATATCTAAACCAATTGATGAAAAATAAAGTGTAGTTGTGAATAAAATACATATCAAAAGTACTTTTCCAATGATTTTTTTCATACTTAGGTATGCATTGACATCAACTTTTTTCATATACTTTGCAATATCGTGATGTAGTGAGTCAATTATAGTGTTACTTTTTTGTTGATAATCGTAACTTGTTCTTAAACGCATTTTTAGGTCTGGGTATTTATCTTCCAAAATTAAAATTTTGTTTGATTTTATTTTAGAATAAAAACTTCTTAAGAAAAATAATACTGAAAGACCAACTCCAAATAAATAACTGACTCTATAAAAATAAACTAAAAAGTAACTAATACTAAAAATCATTATTGCTGTAAGAAGAGCATCAAAAAAATTTAATATGATTGAAGTTGCAAGTAATTCATTATATAATTTTTTTATATTCATATGTATTCACTGCATTCACTAATGTTTAAACTTACAGCTTCATCACAAACATCGTTAATGTCATCCAAAACTTTCTCATACAATTCATCTAAATCATCATAACTGGAGTTTAAATCTCGATTAACTTCAACTAGGCTTGAAATGGTAAATTTTGATTTTTCTAGATCTTTTTTTGTATCATTTAAAGATATCGATGTTGAAGCAAAATCATCTTCCAAATTTTCTTTGTCGGATTTTAAGTCAATAAATTGTTCAGATAGATTTTCTTCTCTCATCATTTGTATATCAATAATTTCCTTCAAATTACTTAAGTTTAGTTTCAGACCAGTTACATATGTATTTAATGACCTGATTTCATTATTTTGGTTTCTTAAGTCATCATTTAATCCAGTAAGAGATTTTTGATATATGACAACTGACGATCCTAAAAAAATTATACTAACTAATACTAAGAAGAAAAGAATCAGTGTTGAATTTCTTTTAACATATGACATTTTGTTTTATAAAATTATAATTTTATTTTTTGTATTATTTTAAATAAATAGTATTGTACTATTTAGCTTTTTTGATTTTTTGGGCTGTGGGACAAAAGTCTTAGCCATCAATCCAAAATAGATTATGCCAAGTGAAAATTCCAAAATAAGATGTATTAATTCTATGTTTCAATTTTTGAGGGATTTTCCATCCAAATCGTT
>Ga0233431_1003666_pt1 | contig 17871 bp, 14 predicted proteins | sample SI_118_April2016_FD_179867 | JGI IMG/M metagenome (GOLD analysis project Ga0233431, IMG submission 179867) | Seawater microbial communities from Saanich Inlet, British Columbia, Canada - SI_118_April2016_200_MG | ecosystem: Environmental > Aquatic > Marine > Inlet | place: Canada: British... | reverse complement strand
TGGAGAACTGAGTTTTCTCCAAATAATCTTTTCATTTTTCTTCATTTAAATTCCTCCTAAAACTTAAACAGGTTAGATGGATTTTTTGACTTCTCCACCTGACTTCTCCGGAGATCTCCACCTTATAGGTGAGAGCGCACGAAAATAAAATGTCGGGCGCAAACATATTGATGAAAGGTGGTGATTCATATGACAGATGTTTTCGATCAAATGGCGGACAAGTGGCCCTCTGCAATAGTCGCAAGAACCGAGATCTCTAAGTTCACGGGCGGAATACTTTCAAGTAAATACTGCGCAAACCTGGATAGCCTGAACATCGGGTGCCCGGGGCGGGTGAGGGTTGGGCCACGAAAAATTTGCTACCCCGTCGAAGAAATGGTGGCGTGGATGAGGGAGAGGTCCAGTTGATAGATCGTGCAATTAGCCAAAATTACAAGCGACAAACCCGACCCCATCTCGAAAGTTCTCAAGTTTGATGGGCTAGGCAAACTGGTGAAAACCCCTGACGTACATTGGCGAAAGGGACGACTGAAGTTCAGAAGGAGGTGATGGAAATGGGCGATTAAGAGGCGGCAATCCTGGAGATTTCGAGGAGTGGAAGTTCCATGAGTGGATACTTTCAAGAGTTAAAGATTAGGCTCAAATTAATTGTAGCCGATTTAACATGATTTTCAAAATTACAAATATGGAGGATTTGAAATGGACACAACACAATTGCAAAAAGTAGTGGCGGAAATGTCGGCAGAGGAAAAGGGAACCCTGGTTGCAAAAATTATTGCCAGCATACCTGAGGAATCTGCTGAACCAAAAATCGAACGTGAGCTTGATGCTCAAACTATACGACTTCAAGAATGGATGGAACACCCTCTTAAAGAATGGGGTTTAGATAATATTGCAAACTTCGAGCGTGAGTGGGGAATTTTTAGAAATCTTTGGGACATATGGGACAAACTTGTGACTGGCGAACAACGTCCGGGGAAACTTGATTCTCGGTATTGAGGACGAAGAGGAAGATCCCCATGAGGCCATAGCTTAAGCTGATGGCTTAACTGCAAAGGTCCCTTTCCGGCTGCAACCCGGAAGGGACCATAAAGAGGTAAAACTATGGTAAGCACAAAACAAATAGAGCAAGAGAAAAGAGAAGTCAACAATGAAATAAACGAAACTGAACAAGAAAAACGGTGGACGTTGTTTGATGAAAGAGGCTTCAGGACTTTTGTCGAACCCGGTGAAGTGGTTGAGGTCCGTATCTTGGGCGCCAGAGGTAGGGACAGCGCCTGGGATGGATACTGGGCTAACGGAACTGTCAGTGGGTATTTTGATGGCTACCAGGAATTTTGTGAAAGCGTCGAATTAGCTGATAAAGCCAAGAACAATGGCATCTATTTCACACTGCAGGTGATTGACCCACGGCTAATTGGACGAGTTCGTAACCGGCTGCGGCCTGCAGACCAGACAACCAGTGACAATAACGTAATAGCCTACCGATGGTTACCCATCGACATTGACCCCATAAGGCCCTCAGGCATATCCAGCAGCAATACAGAGCTTTCGGCGGCACTGGAGCTACGGGAAGAAGTGGAGGAATGGGTGGTTTCCAACATGGACTTTCCCAAACCAGTTAAGGCTATGTCGGGCAATGGTGCACATCTACTATTTAGGCTACCAGACATTCCCGTGAATGAGAGTTCTACGACATTTATGAAAAATACTCTTTTAGGCCTGGCGGACCGCTTCAGCAATAACAGTGTAGATGTTGATACAAGTGTTTTCAACCCAGCACGGATTTGGAAACTGTACGGCACTACCGCCAGAAAAGGGGACCCTGTTCCCGGTTCTCAACATCAGGAAGAGCGTCCACACAGACTGGCATATATCGATAATTTGGGAGATTGAGGATGATGAATTCGGCAACCTTGGAAGCGATTAATAAGGCGGGGAAGATGTTTGCACAGAGCAGTGGAATCCAGGCTGTTAACAAATCAGGGCACGTTGATGTAGCTGCGTATCTTGACCATTACGGCCTCGATTACAAGGTGAAATATAGCGGGAACAGAACATTTTATGCGCTTAAGTGTTGCCCGTTTGATTCGTCCCACGTTAATGGGGATGCCGCTATTTCCCAGAGCACTGATGGTATGCTGGGGTTTAAATGTTTTCATAACAGTTGCCAGGGCAAAGGCTGGAAGGAAGTTCGGGAAGCCATAAGCGGCTCTGACAGCCTGAAAGAGTTCATGGTGGGTATGCCTGAGGTACAAAAGGCTGATAATGAACCGCAGCCTGAAGTGACGATTGTTACTCTGGGGGAAATTAACTCAATGGAAAGGGTGTTCCCACCACCACTGATTGACGGGTTGTTGGAACGGGGTGACAGCCTATTAATCAGCGGTCAAGGGGGTCTCGGAAAAAGCCTTCTTACGTTATCAGCGGGCCTAAGCGTTGCCGCTGGGAAAAGGGTGTTTGATCAATTTAATGTGGACGAGCCACACGGAGTTTTACTGTTACAGAGTGAAAACTCGCTTAAAGCCACGAAGAACCGGCTTGAAGCGCTTGTGTGCGTGCACAAAAACAAACCCGACTATTCTCATTACCAGGCAGCGTTGGACCGGATATTCACAACCATGATAGGCGATGATTGTCGTTTGGCTGGAGATGTTTTGAATGCTGATTTTGCCCAAATATTGAAGGCAGGTCTGAAGGCAACGGAAGCCGATCTGCTAATATTGGACCCCCTTATCAGCTACCATAGCCAGGGGGAAAACGACAATTCAGGTATGAGACAGGTACTTGATCAGCTAACCAAGATTGTCGGACCTGATACCGCCACAATTGTTACGCACCACCATGGCAAAGGTGAACATACTGGGGCTCACCAGGCACGGGGCGCAACGGCCATTTTGGATTGGGCCAGGGGTATCATTACGTTGAATAAACAGAAGCACGAATCAAAAAATCTGATTCGATGCGAGCATACCAAAGCCGGGAATTTCCAAAGAGCACCGGCATGGATTCTTGAGGTTCAGGGTCCATCGGTAGTGGCCGTGGAGCCCGATATCCTCTGTCCACCATCCAAGGTGGTCGAGGTTTTACGTGAATTGGGCGGAACTGCTGGGAGCAAGAATCAGTTTGCCAAAGCCATTATGGACTCCTATGGAGTATCACGTAGGACAGCTCTTGAGGCGATAAATAAAGCGCAGGGATTTGGTTCGGTGTCTTCCAAAAGTGATGGTTCAGCCTACGTTTACAGTGAAGTGATCCGGTAACCACCAAAGGGGTAAGTAACCACCAAAAAAGATAATGATTTCAGGTGGTCCCAGGTGGTTACCGGGGTTGGGTGGTTACTTCGCTCAGTAACCAGCGTAAATAGCTGAAATCATTAAGGGCACACAGGTGGTTACCGTGCGCCTTATATAACCATATAGAGTAACTGGTTACCGGAGTGGCAAGACCCATGAATGTAAATATGAGCAGACAGGCTAAGATGGCTGTGAAGAATTTTGGGGCGATTAAACAACCTGATCCCAAATCGGGTTCTGAATTGTACCCGAATGATTTCCATTATGACTCCCAGAAAAGCCCGGTTGCTCGCCAAATGGATTCCAAGGTGCTGGGACGTGTAGTGGAAATTGTACTGGACCGGCGACACCCCAATGCCATGATCTTCGACGGAGTCCCATATACGATGGATGAAATGCGAAAGCTGAAGGGGCTAGACCGTGACAGTCTGATTGCTGCCCACAACATTAAGCGTGCATTCCAGGGGAAGGCGCAATGAAAATAACAGTATCCAACAAAACAACAATCATCGACGCTCCCAGTTCTCTTGAACGTGAGATCTGGCGCCGACTGACCATTGAGAATCCGGCTTATCTGGAAGCCGAAAAAAGGGGTCGGTGGACCGGGAACATAGATAGCCATGTGTGTCTGTACGACCAACCAGATACAGGAGTCCTGGAAGTCCCCCGGGGATTTACCAGTGGCATTGCGAAGATGGCAAACCGAAGTGGAATCCCGTACGAGCTGGAAGACCAGACCCGATGTATGGAGCCGGTTGACTTCCATTTCGACGGAACTCTAAGGGACTATCAGCAACTGGCAGCCAGCGAAGTACATGAACGACGCTTCGGGGTTGTGTCTCTGCCCACTGCTGCCGGGAAAACCGTCTTGGCGCTGTATATCATCGCTGAACGGAAACAACCCGCTCTGGTAGTCGTCCACACCAAAGAGCTACTAAAGCAATGGATCGAGCGAACCCATGAATTTCTGGGGATTCCGGTTGAAGAGATCGGCATCATCGGCGATGGCCAGAAGCGGATCGGTGACCGGATTACCATCGCCATGGTTCAGACTCTGTACAAGTGCAAGGACGATGTGGCCCCTGTTATCGGTCATCTGGTGGTTGATGAATGCCATCGCTGCCCCAGCAAAATTTTCACCGAGGCGGTAACCGCATTTGACTCAAAATTCATGCTGGGCCTGACGGCTACGGCATTACGACGGGATGGGCTCACCAAGCTGATCTACTGGCATCTGGGGGACCGGGTTTACACCATCGACCAGAAAGAGCTGACCGATACCGGCGCCATTCTACCGTTCCGGGTGAAGTGGGTTAAAACAGATTTCACAACCAGCCTGGACCCATCGGGACAATATTCCGCCATGCTGTCAGAACTCACCCAGGACCTGGAACGTAACCGCCGAGTTGGTCGGGAAGCCGCAGAACAGGCGAAGACCTCTCCAGGCATTGTTCTGGTACTGTCAGACAGAAAAGAACACTGCCGTTTGATTGCAGAGGCACTCGACCGGGACCACGGTATTGCATCCACCATACTGACCGGGGATCTCTCCAATGAGGCCCGTGAGCGTGTGACTGAAAAGCTGAAGGCTGGTGACTGTAAAGTTCTGGTGGCCACCGGCCAACTGATCGGTGAGGGATTCGACCTGCCTGCGCTGGGTGCGGTTCTGCTGACCACGCCCATTCGGTTTGAGGGCCGCTTAATCCAGTTCATCGGTCGGGCGCTTCGTCCATCACCGGGCCAGGACCATGCCGTGGTGGTGGACTTTGTGGACGTTGAAATCGGCGTATTGAAATCCAGTGCCCGAAAACGCCTGGCCGTCTACCGCAACCAGGGAGCCATTGGGTGCGAGAGTCAGATTTAATCATAATAACCCAAACGGAGGACATGAAACATGAGCATCAAAACCAGAATCTTATCAAAAGACGGCTTCAAAACCGTTGAATTGAACCGGCGCCAAGCCATCCGTGAGCGGTGTCTGAACTGCTCTGCATGGTCGTACAAAGAAGTCGAGGCGTGTGCGCTTAACGACTGCCCCCTATATGCATTCCGTATGAGCCAGGGGAAACAGAACCCAAAAGCCAGATCGAAAGCGCTGCTCACCTATTGCCGCTGGTGTATGGGCGACCAGAGGCCCTCCGGATGCGTGGTGACATGGTGCCCCTTGCATGGCTACCGAAAAGGGAAAGCAGAAAGGCTCGTGTTGCCGAAAAATGATCGTATGGAGGGTGGTTTTGACGAACGGGATGCCTTGCGAGTAGCAGAGGCTGGGTTGGTGGGCAATGCGTGAAAAATACCGCTTGGCCATTAAATCAGGGGTGGGTGCCGTATGCGGAAAAAGCGGACAAACGCTTCTTCTTTGAGCAGGACGTTATCGATTACCTGTGGTCCCACAGAAAGGGGGTTGAGATGGCCGAGTAACGGGGGGTGAGCCTGGCTTAGATGAGGTTGTTTCGGCAATCGTCGGACCTGTTTCAGGAGATTTGTCGAGCAACCCTTACCTTACTATTCGCTGGGGGTACTCTTCGGTGTTACCGGGGGTCTCCCCAAATAGAGATAACATCTTGATTACAATGATTTATTTGTTCTATGTGTCGAAACTACAGCTCAATCGTCGCATCAATTATGGGGTTTTGGCTGAATTATATTTCCTAGTAAATTCGTATAGAAAAGAGGTGTGTTATGGGAGGTTTTGGATCGGGCCGACAATTCGGCGCTGGTGGTTATGGAAGGCCGACCACCGAGGGTTTAAGGAATATCGACATTCGTAAGCTAAATAAGAAGGGTGCGTTGGCTCCCGGTAAACAGGGTGAATTGTCATGGGTAACAACCTTGGACGACGGCAGCGAGAAGGTGGCCACAATTGGTTTTAAGGTCTCCCATGGCAACATAAGGTTGTTTTTCAGCCGGAGTGTTGATGGAGAGGACTGGGAAAATGTCGAACAGAACATCTATCTTGACCGGACTCCCTGCAATTATGGTGGATTTCAGAAGTGGTTTCGCTGTCCCGGCTGTGGAAAAAGGGTGGCGATTTTATATGGCCCCAGGGGGCATTTTTTGTGTCGGCATTGCTATAACCTGGTATATGCAAGTCAGCTCGAAAACCGAATTGACCGCTTGATGCGCAAGGCCCGGAAGATCCGTAAACGTCTGGGGGCCAGTGACGAACTGGATGAACCGATACTGGAGAAGCCGAAATACATGCATCAAAAAACTTTTGACCGGTTACGGGCGAAGGCGGATGAAGCATATAATCAGGCTTGGGGGGTCATGGCGTGCGGTTGTATGGACACATGGCAAGAATCATAAGCTGGATACCAGGGAACTTTTACACATGGACCCGGCACGGCTATTAAAAAAACTCATGGCTGCCAATTGAGCAGACCCGCTCTTCCGGTATTCCATCCCCGGAGAATATTATTTCCCAGGCATTAAACGCCACGGTGGAGTGGGAACAGTTCAAGGCCCGCAATAAATTATTCCGATTTCTTTAGAATAGACAATAAAATGTATTGACAAGCATATGTAACCCCGTATAATAGAGTCAAATGTCTATTTCGCATTTGGGGTGATTATGATGAAAAAAGCATACGGCTATTTGCGGGTCAGCGGCCAGGGTCAGGTGGAAGGCGATGGACTTGTTCGCCAGGAGAAAGCCATCAGGGAGTATGCCACAGCAAACGGTTACACCATCCACAAGATATTCCGGGATGAAGGGGTTTCAGGAACCCTTGAGGACCGCCCGGCCCTGGCTCGACTGCTGCTGAATCTGGAAGAGAACGGCCACGGGATCAAGACCGTTATCATCGAGCGGGTTGACCGACTTGCCCGTGATCTGATGGTGCAGGAAAACATCATTGCTGATTTCCAGAAGCAGGGGTTTGACCTGATATCTGCGACAGAGGGTGCAGACCTATTGAGCGCCGACCCCACAAGGAAGTTGGTCAGACAGGTGCTTGGTGCTATCGCAGAGTACGATAAATCCATGCTGGTCCTCAAGCTGCGGGCCTCCAGAGAGCGGAAGCGGGCCAAGGTGGGTAAATGTGAGGGGCGGAAGAGCTACTCTGAGGCCATGCCCGAAGTCCTCAAGGAAATACGTCGGTTGAGAAGAGCGAGAAAAGGGCAGCCCAGGCGCACGTATGTCAAGGTGGCAGCCGAATTAAACGCCGGTGGGTACAAGACCATGACCGGGAAGGCGTTCTCCGGACAGACCGTCCAGTCAATCCTGCACCGTGAGAAGAATAAGAAGCGATAATCTGTAGTGGGCGCATATTTACCGATATGGCCAGCCGAATCATCCAGTCGCCTCCTCCCCCTTTTATGGACTCCAAGAATTCAGATCTCTCAGTCCAATGAGCTGAGCCTGGCAAAGAATCGATCCCGGCAAACATCTTTGGCGCTACGGGATGTGCGGATCAGAGCCCCCGGTTTCATCCCTGCAATCAATCAAATCCCACACACTGATCCCATCGGCCTTGGTTTTTGGCGGAGGTAGCATCATGGTAGCATGGTAGCACCCGTACCGACGCAAAGCGTTTGTAGCATGGTAGCACCAGTATAGCACCCGTGCCGTCTCAAGGCGTTTCTGGTTCAAAGCAGAACTATTTTGATTGTGGAAATGTGTTGCCGTGTTGCTGGCAGCCCGGTGTTGGGTCCCTGTATCTGGTTCTTTTCAGGCGGGAAGTCTTGGGATTGTTTGGGGTTGCTGCTACCGGGAGAGCAGGTGGGTGTGCTCCCAGTACATTAATGACCCAATTATCCATCTATACCGGAAAGTCCAGCCCAGCCAATTAAATGAACATATACGGGGCTCTTCGGAGGGACTACTGGGCTGGGAATAGCAGCGCAAGGGGCATGGGTATTGGGTGAAAAGTCGCTGTATATGATTCTTTTTTGCGGCTCAAACCCGAGCCTCTTCATACGTCAACCCGAAAACAGTGTCAGTCATCCACCGCTTGAAGCCTTCATTGTCCATAAATTGCTTGAAGAGTTCCGTGTCGTCTTTCATCACGGAGGTCATGACCCGAACCAGGGCATTGTCGTGTTCGATGCGGGCGTTCTGCCTGTCGGAATTTTCTTTGGCATTCCGGTAGGCCTTGTCGGCCGCCACTCGCTGGGGGATCACCTGGGTAATGAGTTCATGTACCCGGTCCGCATCTTCCCAGGGGATGTTCCCGAACTGATCGTTAAAGGCCTTGATGATATTGGAAAGATGATCGAGTTCGGGTTCCGCTATATGCCCTCCGCCGGTGGTCGGTATCGGTTCAATCTCCGCGTCTTCATCCGGCAGGATGATTTCCTGCACCGAGCGTTTCTCAACCCGGTAACTGTCCATGTCGATCGCCTCAAGGACACCGCGTGAGAGGTCCTCCTCTATGGGCGCAGGCAGTTTAAGAACCAGGAAACTCAGAAATATGGAGCGTTTCTCCCACTCGGCGTTCGTGTAAGGGAGTATGGATGACAGGAAATTGTAAACACGGGTGAAAGCCTTGGCCTTACCTTTGAAATCAACCTGTCCATCCTCATCCAGGTCGTTTTTGTAAACCGCCACACAGGCGTCAAGGATCGGATCGAGTTGATCGCGATCAGATCCGGACAAGTAACGCTGTACCAGGTCGTCTATCTGCCCTTGTGAATAGACCTGATAGCCGTCCAGATCTCTCTGCAGGTCGTGTACTTTGTCGGGGTTGGTCTCATCGGCCAGCAGGGTTGTGCGGTAGAAATCGGCGAAGGATTCCCGGATCGTGTCGGCGTCGTTCAAGAAATCGAGGACGAAAACATCGTGCTTCTTGGGGTGCGCCCGGTTGAGGCGCGACAACGCCTGCACAGCCTTGATGCCCGACAGCATTTTGTCCACGTACATGGTGTGCAGCAACGGTTCATCATACCCGGTCTGAAACTTGTCGGCGCAGATCAGGAAGCGGTAAGGATCTTCCTGGATCTTGGCCGCGATCTGGGACGATGGAAAGCCGTTAAGGGATGCCTCGCTCACTTTTGAACCGCCGTACTCGTGTTCCCCTGAGAACGCAACGATCGCCTGGTAATGGCTTTTTCGCTCTTTCAGATAGTCGCTTATGGCATGAAAATACTTGATTGCCAGCACGATACCATTGGTTATCACCATGGCCCGTGCCTGCCCCCCGATTTTATTAAAGGCCAGCACCTGATCATGGAAGTGATCGACCATGATCTCAGCTTTTAGCCTAATGGCATGTTCGTGGCCCTCAACATAGCGGCGCAGCTTTTTTCTAGCCCTCTTCGTGTCGAACTCCGGGTCACTCTCCACTGTCTTGGCCAGCTTGTAGTAGCTGTATATCGGCGTGTAATATTTGAGCACATCCAGAATGAATCCTTCCTGGATGGCCTGTTTCATGGTGTAGCTGTGAAATGGCAGATGCCTCACGGTGCCATCGGGCTGTGGGTCGGGTCGGCCGAAAATCTCAAGTGTCTTGTTCTTGGGTGTGGCGGTAAAAGCGAAATAACTGGCATTGGTCAGCATCTTCCGGGCTTTCATCCGTCTTTCCAGTTCTTCGTTGACCGTATCCTCCGGATCTGACAACGCCTCGTTCAGCGCCCCTGACGCCTTGCCGCCCTGGCTGGAGTGGGCTTCATCGATGATAATGGCAAAATTCCTGCCGCGATGGGCATCGCCGATTTCTTTCAAGACGAAGGGGAAGGTCTGGACCGTTGAGATGATGATTTTCTTGCCCGACTCCAGGAATCCGCTGAGTTGCTTTGTCTTGCTGGTTGTTTCGCCGGTCACCGCCCCCACCGTCGCTGATACCTGGGCGTACTGCTTGATGGTGTCCCGGATCTGTATATCGAGGAGTCGCCGGTCGGTTACCACGATGATTGAATCAAAGACGGTCTTCCCATCCTTTGTCAGCCCGATCAATTGGTGGGCCAGCCAGGCGATGGAGTTGGACTTGCCGCTGCCCGCCGAGTGCTGAACCAGGTAACGCTTGCCCGGTCCGGATTCCCCGACGTCCGCCAGGAGTTTGCGGACCACATCAAGCTGGTGGTAACGGGGCCAGATCTGGACTTTCATCTTTTTGCGGGTCTTCTGGTTTTTGGTTCCCACCACCTGGGCGTAATTCTCCAGGATATTGCTCAGGCTCTCCCGGGTCAGGGCCTCGCGCCACAGGTAGTCGGTCTTGATTCCGGAAGGATTTGGCGGGTTCCCTGCGCCGTCGTTCCAGCCACGGTTGAATGGAAGAAACCAGGATGCCTTCCCTTTAAGGTGTGTGCAGAACCGGACTTCGTGGTCATCCACGGCGAAGTGGACAACACATCGACCGAACTCAAAGAGCCTCTCACGGGGATTACGGTCCCTTTTGTACTGCCAGACAGCGTCATCCACGGTCTGCTTGGTGAGGCGGTTCTTCAACTCGAAGGTGGCGATTGGCAGGCCGTTGATGAACATGCCCATGTCCAGGGCCAGTTGGGTCTCGTCGCGGCTGTATCGCAATTGGCGGGTAACAGAAAACCGGTTGGCGTCAAACAGACTTTTGGCCTTTTCGTTCCCTGCCGAGGGTGTGCCGTAGAAAAGATCCAGGTCGTGCGCCCCATGCTTGATCCCGTGGCGCAATACATCGATGGTCCCCCGTTTGCTGATTTCTCCCTGCAGCCGTGCCAGAAATTTCCGACGTGTTGGACCGTCTTCGTCCAGCGCCAGCGATTCTGCGACTTCAGGCTGGGTTTCGCCCATGAAAGCGCTGAGTTGTACCAAGTCCACACAGTATTCCCGGTTGTAATCGAAAGGGCTACCACAGTTCCAACCTGTGCCACCGTAGTCCGTTTTCGGTTCGGACACCTCACCTGTCTTCGCTGGATCACACGGGTGACCGGTCAAAGCTGTACAGATCAGACGTTCAAGTCCACGTTCGGTGGTGTCGGTGGTCATGCTTCGACCTCCTGTGGTATGCTATCTATCTCTTCTGGCAGATCATCACCATTCTCCAGCAGTTCCTCGGGTTCTTCAATATCTACGGGTTCATCGGGCAGATTTTCTGCTGCTTCACGAACGTCCAGCTTGCCGGTCACCACGTCGGCGAGCAGGCGGGTCCGGTATTCGCTGAGGAGTTCTATTTTGCGATGGGTTCGGGCGATGGCGGTGTCGATGTCTGTGGTAACGTCTTCGAGGTGTTGGACTATCACAGTTTGTTCTGAGGAAGAGGGGAGAGGGCAAGCGAATTCTCCGAGATCTCCCATCGATAGATTGGGTTGCGCAGATTGCACCGCGTTCAGCCAGATTTGCTCCTTTATCCGGGGAGTTTGCAGCCAGAACTCTAAGTAGCTGGAGTCGATTTTTGAGTTCGGACGAATGAATGCAACTGCCTGATTTGTATTCGCAGGAAGGATGCTTTTACTCACAAGGGAGGTTTTTCCCAATGTTGCGCCAGCGATTACAAACAAAACATCACCGAGGTGAAGCCTTGAACGTTTAAGCATCCTGTCAGTTTCTTCGTCTATGAAAGCTAGCGGGGAGTCCTGAATTCCGAGGCTGGTAACATTTTCTGCTTTCAAGAAACGCACAGGCCCTGAGTCAACGATTTCGCGGCCTTCTGTTGATGGTGTGGTCCCCTTCGAGATCGTCTTGGCGCATTGCTTAACTCGCCGAACCTCCCAATGCTCCGGCACATCCCCCAGCCACTCAACACCGGAATCTTTCATGGGCACATCGGGATCGAGGCCACGGGTGACGGCGCGGTGGATAATGGCCTGTTTTTGTTCCTCCAGCAGTTTGATCAGCTTCTGTTTTGCGCGGCTGTACCGCCGTACACGACGGTCTACGTAATTCAGATAGCGGACAATACCCGTTTGTTCGGAGAGTGGGGGGAGGGGTATCTCTGCACGACTTAGTTTTTCGTAATCAATATTTTGTCCCTGCCGGATTCCAGTGACAAACAGCCCAAGGTTTTCAATGTAAGGTTTGGACTTGAAAAGGTGAGCGAGAAACTCCTGATCATCTGGGTTTTCGGCAAAGAGAATAGTGTAGGCGGGGCTAATGATCCCCTGCTCCCGCGCATATTCAATGCCACCTTGAAAAGATCTCAGGCTGATTACAAAATCTCTCACACGAACTAACTTGAGGAGATGGAGATCCTTGAGAGCAAGAACCGTTCTGTTTTCATATTGCTCCTTGCGAACCACACCTTTGGTTTGTGTTGCCGCAAGCATGGGCTCATCGGGAAAGCCCTTCTGACTTCGGACACCCAGAACTGTTTTTGTTCGCCGCAGCTCCCAATGTTCCGGCACATCCCCCAGCCACTCAACACCGGAGTCTTTCATGTCCGGGTATTTCTTTAATCCGGCCATCATGACAACACCTCAAACCATTGTTTGATCTTCAGCGCCATGAGTTTTCGACGTTCGCTCAGAAAATCCTCATAATCGGGCGGAGTACCGTTGAGCAGACTTGCGGGGATACAGTTGGCCGTCATGTTCGCCTGCAGTTCCGCTTTATCTGTGATTCCACCATACCGTTTCTCCCCGCCGTTCACCTGGTCGGAGATCTCGCCGAAGTAGGCCTCGGGGGCCTTGTCGCCAATGGCGATATTGATCTCGCTCTGGGCGATAACGAAGTTGGCGATCTGGTTGTAGCGGCCCCGGGTCAGGCCCTGCTTTTGGAGATGTTTCCGTGGAAACACATGGTGCTTGTCACCACGGTTCAGCAGAAGATCCCTCACCGTGATATCGGTAGACAGGAATCCCTTGTCCCCCATTCGGGACTGTGCCGCCTGGTAGGCAATAAAGTAAGGACTCTGCGCCGAGGAGGTGTCCATCAACTGCGGCAGCATGCCGGTCCAGTAGGTGTCGGGCAGCTCGTTCTCGATCACCGCCTCGACGTATTTCTGAACTCCCTGGGCCTCGATCTGGCGGATGTCCATATCGAAGGCGGTCTCGGGGCTACCCGAATAGCGCCCGGTCAGGATCGACATGGCGTACCAGCACCGTACCAGGCGCTCAAGGTCGTCGGCGGGCAGCTGTTCGGCGCGGCCGCGCAGGTAGAGGATATAGGTAAAGTTGACCGCGTTCTGACTGCGGATCAGCTTGGAGGTCAGGAACCCGGAGGACCGCAAGATCATGGTCAGCCGGTCAAAGTGGGTCTTGCTCATGAAGGCCTCGATGCCGGTCCTCAGCTTGCCGAAGGACTCCTCGGCGATGGCCTCTTCGTACTCGCGGGTCTCGAAATTGCGGCCCGAGAGCAGCGCCACCAGGTCCTGCAGCTTGCCGCGCCCGAACTCCGAGGTGAAGGCCACACGCAGCATGTCGGTGTAGGTCGGATCGTAGAGGTCCTCGTTGACGTCCTTGAGCCACTTCATCCTGGGCCAGAATTCCGAGGCCGCGAAGGCCTGGTCCCCCTTCTCTATCTTGGAGTAGAACTCCGGCGCTACCGCGAGGTGGCAGAAGTAGTCGATGGCCTTGCGCAACTGGTTGCCCCCGAAGGTCTCGTTGACGGATATCTTCGACATGGCGAAGTCCGCCTGGGAGAGCGCGGTACCGGCCGAGTTCACACGGATGAAGATCTCGGTGACGGTCTCAATGTCGAGGTCCTCGGCCAACTCGATCAGTCCCACGTGGTTGTTGACGATAGCACGGACCCTTTCCAATTCCTTGTGTACGGTGTCTTCGTTCGCACCATCGTTTTCCTCCACATATTTTTTAACCAAACCGAATAGACTTGCATCTGGGCTGAAGATTTCAGTGATGTCGTCGATCCAGGCCTTGTCCTTGCTGATGGCCGAATTGCGCACCTCGAACCGTTTTTCGCCCGGGTGGAAGGAGATGCGGATGCGTACCGTTTCGTAGTCCTTTGTCAACACTTCCTGTCCAAGTAACGCCGCCATGAGCGCGGTGACCCGCTGTTGGCCGTCGATCAGGATGCGCTTGCCCGCCGAGGGCGAGCCGTCCTTGAGTTTTACGGTCGGGTTGCGCCAAGAAATCAGGTAGCCGACCGGATAGCCCTGGTAGAGCGAGTCAAGCAGGTTACGGACTTTGGTGGCATCCCAGACGAAGGGGCGTTGGATTTCGGGAATGGCGATCTCGCCCGACTTCACCCAAGTCAGCAGGGTGTCGATGGGATGCGGTGTGACGGAGTAGCGTTGAGAGGCCATCAGTTCTCCTCCCCGATAATCTCGTCCAACAGTCCGTCGGTTTCGTTATCCAGAGCCCGGATGTCGGCACGGATCTCCTCAAGGGTCCGCATGGGCTGGGGCTTATAGAAATACCGGGTAAAGCTGATCTCGTAGCCGGTCTTGACACTGTCTGCCTTGTACCAGGCATCGGGGGCATAGGGCAGCACCTCACGTTTGATAAAGGCTTCAATGCCGCCTGCTTCCGTGAGGGGAATCTGCTCTGTGTCTCGAAGGTCCGTGTCGGGTTCATACGCCACCACGGCGGGCTTCCCCTCAATCGTAGCCTCGAAAAGTCCTCGCATCGGATCGGGCACGGCACCCTTTTTGTGGATTTTTTTGATGACGGGCGGGGCATCTTCGCCGCGTTCTCCATTCTCCTTGAGGGCCTTGATCTCTTTGGGTTTGTAAACGCGGTGCGGGTCGATTCCGATGATTCGCAGAGGCCGTTCCACCGTAACCTTGTGATAGCCAAAGTCCGCATTGTTGAAGATTTTGCTATGTTCGGTCTCCTTGAAGGCGATGAACGTGTCACAGATTCTCTGGATATCAGCTTCGCCGAGTTCGCAGTTTTTCTTGCCCAGGTTTTTCCGCAGTGGCCGATACCACTTGGTAGCGTCGATGAGCTGAACTTTTCCACTGCGGTGCTCCGGCTTCCGGTTGGTCAGGACCCAGATATAGGTGGCAATGCCGGTGTTGTAAAACATGTTCAACGGCAGGGCCACAATGGCCTCCAGCCAGTCGTTTTCAATGATCCAGCGGCGGATGTTGCTCTCACCCTGGCCGGCGTCCCCGGTAAAGAGGGAACTGCCGTTGTGGACTTCGGCAATGCGGCTGCCCAGTTTCGTGCTTTGTTTCATCTTGGAAAGCTTGTTGGCCAAAAACAACATCTGACCATCGCTGGAACGGGTCACCAGCGAAAATTCGGGATCACCGTTGTGTTCTATCAAGAAGCGGGGGTCCCGCATGTCTTTCTTGCCCCCCATGCGCTCCAGGTCGCTTTTCCAACTTTTACCGTAGGGCGGATTCGACAGCATGAAGTCGAACTCATGGGACGGGAAGGCGTCGTTGCTCAGAGTCGAGTGCTCCGGCCCGCCGACAATGTTGTCCGCAGCGTCTCCCTCACCCTGAAGCAGCAGGTCTGCCTTACAGATGGCGTAGGTCTCTGCATTGATCTCCTGTCCATACAGGTGAGTAGCGACCTCCTTGTTGTGTTCGGTGGCAAGCTGGTGCAGAGTATCTTCTGCTACTGTCAGCATCCCGCCGGTTCCACAGGCGCCGTCATAGAGCAGATAAGTACCGGATTCAATTTCGTTGGCGATAGGCAGGAATATTAGCTTCGCCATCAGCCTGACGGCATCGCGGGGTGTCCAGTGCTCTCCGGCCTCCTCGTTGTTCTCCTCATTGAATTTGCGTACCAGCTCCTCAAAAATGGTGCCCATGCCGTGGTTATCAAGCCCCGGGTGCCTGATGGAACCATCACTGTTGAGAACCGGGCCCGGCCCCAAGTTGATCTCGGGAGAGGTGAGCTTTTCAATCAGAGTGCCCAGCGCATCGGCTTTCGTGAGCCTTGAAATCTGGTTGCGGAACTCAAAGTTCTCCAAGATGTCCTGCACATTGGGGGAAAATCCGTCCAGGTAGGCTTCAAAATCAGCTTTGAGCTGTTGGAGGCTTGCCCGGGCCTTCAGGTCACGCATGTTGAAACTGGAGGTGTTGTAAAAGGCCTGTCCCGCTGCCTGGCGCAACGCCTGGTCCTGTTCGACAACACCGGCTTTGTCGAGCGAGGATTTCATATCCAGAACCGCCTGCTTGCTGTCTTCCAGTACGGCATCAAATCGGCGTAGGACCGTCATTGGTAGAATGACATCACGATATTTTCCGCGCACGTAAAGGTCGCGCAGCACATCGTCGGCGATACCCCAGATATATCCGGTAATCCAGTTCAGGTTATTCTGTTCCATTGTTTCTCCGTGTCTGTTGAGGGGATAAAAATGGCTATATGGTTTTTCAATTCTGTCTCACATGGGTCATAGCTAAAATAAAGAACCCCATATCCTAGCACAAGGAATGGGTTTCTCGTGGTTGATATCCATTTTGCCCTCTATTTGAGGTTATTTCATACAGATTTTATCAGCGATCCATAATTTGGGAAGGAATGGTACTACGTGGAGTGAGTTCAGTTCAAGTGGTTTTTGGAACTAACATAGGATTTTTCAATGATGTTTTATCGATCTTATTCCAATGAAATCTCAACTTTCTCCTGTTTGTAGTGTTCCTCGATGACAACAAGCGTCCCCTGGATCTCTGAGTTCATGGACAGCTTGACCAGCTCGTCGAGATCGATTCCCTTGTCTTGGAGGGCTGAAACTGCCTGCTTGGGTATCAACTTCCGTGCGCCCTTTAGAACGTTGCCGGGAATAGTGATTGTCGTCTCCGGGTTACTTTCAGCACCTTTGAATACTCGTATCTTTAGGTTAGCCATGGGTTCCCTCCTTGGTTATCGAAATAAGCCTTGAATCAGCATGTTATAATGGATAATAATACTTGCTAAACCGGGTGCACAAGCATTTTTTTCAACTAACCCAGATCCAATCCTGCGGAACCGCTGACAGCCCAGTGTAGCGCCGCAAAAATGACTGCGATTGCCAGGCGGCACCGGTGGCCATTGATTACGCAGCAGCACCGCTCGCACCGCCGTAGTCACCCGCTATAGACGCGGGGACGACGGAACCATCCCGGAACTCCCGACCAAAACCCATGAATGGACTGCTCATCCAACGGAAGGCCAGATAGAAGGCTATTTGGCAAGAAGCGGCCTGGCGAATGCCGTGGGTTGGGGGATGGGGGTAGTGTATTAAAAACCGTTTGCATATGGTCATTTTGCAGCAGGTCATGGTGGATGCGACATCTGGTCAAGCCTGATTCCAGAAGAGCGGTTGGACGGGGGGTGTCGGCACGTGGAAACGGCCCTAACTTGGGAACCACCATGTTGACGGTTATCATCAGCAGGTGGAAGGGGGGGGGGAGACGATTTCAACCATCAAGCGTTTCTCAGCTTTTTGCGTCTGTTAGAGCGACGGTTTGTGGGTTTTACGGATTTTACGGATATTACTCATGGGGTTTGGAAGTCAGAATCGATTGATATGATGGTTTTTCATTGTGTCAGTTGTTTGTTGCGAATAGACTTGAAAAATTTAATATTGTGGGCTATTAGATACCCGAGCATGGGCGGTTAAAATATCCAGCAAGAAAGAATTGTGACGGTATTTTTGGCGGTACTTTTTGGAATATCATGTATTTCCCCAAAGCATTTCAATAGCTTATGGGTATGATTAGATGGATACTCCCTCCGCCAATCCAATGGCTTGCACATTTTATTTCGATTGTGTATAGAGGATCGGTAAATAAAGCGCTCCATTATGGCCTATCAAGAATACGGA